>Ga0256407_10000517_pt1 | contig 91793 bp, 78 predicted proteins | sample RumenRJG_04DNA_FD_193489 | JGI IMG/M metagenome (GOLD analysis project Ga0256407, IMG submission 193489) | Bovine rumen microbial communities from Lethbridge, Alberta, Canada - RJG_04 | ecosystem: Host-associated > Mammals > Digestive system > Stomach > Rumen | place: Canada: Alberta... | reverse complement strand
AAGACCGTAAGACCGTAAGACCGTAAGACCGTAAGACCGTAAGACCGTAAGACCGTAAGACCATGACCTCCTTCACCTACGCCACGGACTCCGCCACGCCGGTCCATCCCGTCTCCGCGCTGGACTACCTTCCGGTCGACCAGATGCGCGCGCTGCAGCTCCACCGCCTGCAGTTCATCGTGAAGTACGCCTACGAGCGCGTCCGGCTGTTCCGCAAGCGCTGCGACGAGCGCGGCGTGCGGCCCGAGCACATCAAGACGCTGAAGGACATCAAGCTCCTTCCGTTCTCGATGAAGACCGACCTGCGGGACGAATACCCGACCGGCCTCCAGGCGGCGCCGAACAGCGAGATCGTCCGCTACCACTGCTCCTCCGGCACGACCGGCAAGCCGATCTGCATCCCGAACACCTGGAACGACATCGAGGTGTGGAAGAACGGCGTGATGCGCTGCCTCGCGATGGGCGGCGTGACGCCCAACGACGTCGTCCAGGTCGCCTACGGCTACGGCCTCTTCACCGGCGGCCTCGGGCTGCACTACGGCGCCGAGGCCTACGGCTGCGCGGTCCTCCCGATCTCCGGCGGCAACACCGACCGGCAGATCATGCTCATGAAGGACCTCGGCGTCACGACGATCGCCTGCACGCCGTCCTACTTCCTGCACATCCTCGACGAGGGCCAGAAGAAGGGCATCGACTTCCGCAAGGAGATGAACCTCAAGCACGGCTTCTTCGGCGCCGAGCCCTGGACCGAGGAGATGCGCGGCAAGATCGAGGAGGCGACCGGACTCGTCGCCCACGACATCTACGGCCTCACCGAGATCGCCGGCCCCGGCGTCGGCGGCGACTGCGTCCACCGCACCGGCCTGCACATCTTCGAGGACCACTTCTACCCCGAGGTGATCGATCCGGACACGCTCGAGCCGCTGCCCGACGGCGAGTCGGGCGAGCTCGTCTTCACGACGCTCGACCGCACCGGCTGCCCGATGATCCGCTACCGCACGCGCGACCTCACGCGCATCGAAACGGCCCCCTGCCCCTGCGGCCGCACCGTCCGCCGCATCGCGCGCATCAACGCGCGCAGCGACGACATGATCATCGTCCACGGCGTGAACCTCTTCCCGTCGCAGGTCGAGTCGGGCCTCCTCAAGGTGCCGGAGGTCCTGCCGCACTACCAGATCGTCGTCACGCCCACCGGCGCGCTCGACACGCTGGAGGTGAAGGTGGAGGTGACGCCGGAGAACTTCTCCGACGACATCCGCCACCTCGAGGATCTGCGCAAGCGCGTCGGCGCGGCGGTGAAGTCCATCACCGGCCTCACGGCGAAGATCACGCTCGTGGAGCCGCACACGCTCCCGCGCTCCGAGGGCAAGATCCGCCGCGTCCTCGACCTGCGGAAGAAATAGGCGACGCGGGCGATGGTCTTCTCCTCCCCGTTCTTCCTCGCCTGCTTCCTCCCGATCCTCCTCGGGCTCTACGCGCTCGCCCCGTCGCGCGCTCGCAACGCCGTCCTGCTCGCCGGCAGCCTCTTCTTCTACGCCTGGGGCGAGCCGAAGGCGATCCTGCTGATGCTCGCGCTGATCGGCGTCAACTACGCCGCCGGCCTCGCGATCGCCCGCCGCCTCCCGCCCGACGGCTCCCCCGCCCCGCGCGGCGCGCGCCTCGCGCTCGCGCTCGGCGTCGCGGCCGACCTCGCCGCGCTCGGGACGTTCAAGTACGCCTCCTTCCTCGCGCAGAACCTCCAGGCGCTCGGCCTCCGCGTCCCCGACCCCGGCATCGCGCTCCCGATCGGCGTCTCGTTCTACGTCTTCCAGTGCGTCTCCTACCTCGCGGACGTCTACCGCCGCACGATCCCCGCCGAGCGCTCGCTCCCGGACTTCGCGCTCTACGTCTCGCTCTTCCCGCAGCTCGTCGCCGGGCCGATCGTGCGCTACGCCTCGATCCGCGACGCGATGCACGACCGCTCGCTCCGCGCGGACGACGCCGCCGAGGGCCTGCGCCGCTTCGGGCGCGGCCTCGCCAAGAAGGTGCTGGTCGCCGACACGCTCGCGAAGGTCGCCGACGCCGCCTTCCCCGCCGACCTCGCCGGACTCCCGCAGGCCTTCGCGTGGGCCGGCGCCTTCTGCTACGCGCTGCAGATCTTCTACGACTTCTCCGGCTACAGCGACATGGCGATCGGCCTCGGGCGCGTCTTCGGATTCCGCTTCCCCGAGAACTTCGACCACCCCTACTGCTCGACCTCCGTGCGCGAGTTCTGGCGGCGCTGGCACATGACGCTCTCGGGCTGGTTCCGCGACTACCTCTACATCCCGCTCGGCGGCAGCCGCCGCGGCGCCGCGCGCACCTACGCGAACCTCGTCGTCGTCTTCGCCCTCTGCGGCCTCTGGCACGGCGCCTCCTGGTGCTTCGTCCTCTGGGGCCTCTGGCACGGGATCGGCCTCGTCGGCGAGCGGCTTGCGGCCGGCGGCCGCAAGCCGCTCGCCGACGAGGCAAGAGGGAAGAACGGGGAAGGAAGGCGGCTGACGCCGGCGACCGTTCTCGGCAACCTCTACGTCTGGCTCTTCACGCTCGTGGGCTGGGTGCCGTTCAAGGCGGGGATGGAGGGCTACGGCGCGGGCTACGCGGCCCGCTACCTGAAGATCCTCCTCCTCGGCAACCCGGGGCATCCGCTGACGTCCTACTGGCCGGCGATGGAGAGCTACACGCACTTCGCGCTCGTCGCGGCGCTGGCGGGCCTGCTCCTCTCCTACCCCCTCCCGGCCTCGCGCCTGACGCCCCGCGGCCGCACCTGGCCCGCCTACGCGGCCTCCTTCGCGCTCTTCCTCGCGGCCTACGCCTTCGCGATGACCTCGAACTACTCCCCCTTCATCTACTTCCGGTTCTAGGGCGACCGACTTTCGCCTTTGCACGCAAACCATTCAACCGTAAACTCTCCGCCCATGAAACGCCTCCGCCATCCCGACGGCATCCTCCGCCGAATTCTCCTTCCCTCCCTGCTGCTCGCGACCGCCGGCGCGTACGCGTTCGACGTGCAGCTCGAATGGGGGCATCCGCTCCCCGAGGATCGCAACGCCAAGTGGTCGCTCTCCTACGGCTCGCTGCTCGACATCTCGGGGCACGTCGACGAAACCTTCCGCGCCTACTACAAGGCCTCGGGGCAGAACTGGAAGCAGTCGCTCGCCGAATCCTACTCGCTCTCCGACTTCGGCGTCGACGCCCCCTACTCCACGATGGGCCTGCGCTACGAGAAGCAGTGGACGTTCTGGAACTTCCGCTGGGACCTCGTCCGGCTCTCGCTCGACGCCTCCGCGAACGCCAAGCGCGACTACTACCTCGGCGTCGGCGACGACATCAAGTACGGCGGACGGTCCTACGACCACCTCAAGATCCCGAAGGGCTCCCGCTTCTCGCTCGACTTCGACGGATTCCTCACGTCCGGCGCCTTCGCGCTCACGCCCTTCACGTTCTGGCTCGGCGAGGAGCTGAGCTTCACGCCCGAGCTCGACGCCGGCCTCGTCCTGATCCTCGGCAAATACAAGGTCGACGCCGGCAAGGCGCGCGGAACGGCGGTCTACCAGAACCCGCCCGTCGACTTCGTCGTCGGCGGCTCGTCCGACAGCTTCATCGGCGCCGGCGCGCCCATGATCGGCTTCGGCGGCGAGCTGCGCCTCGGCGCGGAGGACTGGATCCAGTGGATCTTCCGCGCGAACCTCGGCTACTTCTCCTACAGCGGCAGCACCAAGCCCTTCACGAGCTCCGGCCACCGCGCCAAGGACCTGGACCTGGACTACTTCTCCCTCACGTTCGACGCCGCCGTCGACCTCCCGATGACGGAAACGACCTGCCTCGAGCTCGGCGCCCGCCTCCAGTACATGGACATCGCCGCCGAGATCAAGTCCAAGGCGAAGGACGACGCGGCGATCGTCGCCGCGCGCGAGCGCTTCGACAAGAAGGCCGACTTCGACGCCGTCTCGCTCCTCTTCTACGCCGGCGTGACGTTCTAGTTTGCCTCGCGCCCGCGATTCTGCTATCCTCGCCCTCGAACCGCAATCCGCGTCAACCGGGAACCCCGCCATGATCCTCGCCATCGCAAACCAGAAGGGCGGCGTCGGAAAGACGACCACCGTCGTCAACCTCGCCGCCGCGCTCGCCGCGCGCCGGAAGACCGTCCTCGTCGTCGACCTCGACCCGCAGGCCAACGCGACCTCCGGCCTCGGCGTCGAGCCGAAGGAGGGCGTCTCGCTCTACGGGGCGCTCATGCGCATCGCGGACGTGAACGACTTCATCGTCGGAACCGCCGTCGACCGGGTGAACCTCATCCCGTCCGAGGTGAACCTCGCCGGCGTCGAGATCGAGCTGGCGCGCATGGACGACCATCTGGGCGGCGTCCGGAAGGTCCTGAAGCCCGTCGTCGACTCGAAGGTCTTCGACTACATCCTCGTCGACTGCCCGCCGTCGCTCGGCATCCTCATGAGCAACGCGCTCGCCGCCGCGGACGCCGTCCTCGTCCCGATGCAGTGCGAATACTACGCGATGGAGGGCCTCTCGGTCATCCTCAAGCTCGTCGAGCGCATGCGCGCGACGGGCGCGAACCCGGGCCTGCGCGTCGAAGGCATCGCGATGACGATGTATTCGCACACCCGGCTCGCGGACGAGGTCGTCGCCCAGGTGCGCGACCACTACGGCGACGCGGTCTACAAGACCGTCGTTCCCCGCAGCGTGCGCGCGGGCGAGGCCCCCTCCTACGGCATCCCGCTCGTCGCCTACGCGCCCTCGACGCCCGTGGCGCAGGCCTACTTCATCCTGGCCAACGAGTTCCTCGCGCGCCAGAAGGCGCTCGCGGGGACGGACGGCAAGGTCGACTCGATCGCTCCGAAGTCCGGCGCCATCGCGTAGCCGCGCCGTCCCGCGCTACTCCGCCGCCGGACGCGAGTCCGGGAACGAGACGTCGTCGAAGTGCAGGCGCGTGCGGTGCCCCGTGCCGATCGTCTCGACCTCGAGGTCCTTGAAGACCCAGCGGCCCTCGACCTTCTGCGTGGCGCGGATCCAGAGCCGCCGGCGCTCGCGCCCCTTCCCGTCCAGCTGCACCGCCTGCATCACGACCTTCTGCGCGCGATCGATCCAGAGCCGCGCCTTCGCGCAGTCCGGCGTCGGATCGGGCGGCGTCACCTCCAGCAGGTCGCATGTCCGCCCCTTCAGGCGGTCGGTCCCCGCGAGCCGCGGATCGCGCCACCAGACGAAGTCGACGCCCACGTCGAACCACGAAAGATCCGTCCCGAGGACGGAGTCGGACGGGCGCGGAGCCGGTCCGCCGTCCGGACGCGAGAGGACGAGCCCGCGCGCGGGATCGCGGACGGCGGCGACGGAGAGCAGGTTCGAGCCGGCGGCGTCCGTCAGGTCGTAGCGCAGGCGCGGCGGGTCGTCGCCGAGCCGCGCGTCCACGGCGAAATCGAACTCGCGCAGCGTCACGCCGTAGGCCTTGCGCATGTTGAGGTGCCCCGCGAGCAGGACGCGCTCCGCGGGCATGCGCGCCACGCAGGCGGCGAGGAGCTCCTCGCCGGACGTCGGCGCGCCGGCCTCTCCGCCGGAATCGTCGAGAAGCGGGACGGCGCCGGGGCGCACGTCGAGCAGCGGCGCCGCCGGCGCGGGTTCCGCGGAGGGCGGCGGAACGGCATCCTGCGCGAGGGCGGGAGCCGCGAGGAGAACGAGAAGGACCGCGCGAGGCCTCATGTGGCGGAGTCCTCCGGCGCCGCGCTCCGGAAGCGGCGCTCGAGCCGCGCCTCCCAGAGCTTGGCGTATTTGAGGAAGGTCGAGAACGCGGCGGAGCTGGCGATGACGAGCCCTGCGACGCCGTCGAGGAATCCGAGCTTGATGAAGTAGCACCGGAAGAACCGGAACGGCGGGTGCATCAGCATGCCCCAGAGCAGAGCCGCAGCCGATGGCTCGCGACGGCCCTCGCTGCGCGCGCTGATCGACGAGAACCGGTTCATCGTGCTGACCTGGTCGGCGATGTCGTCGTAGGTGTAGTGGAAGAGGGGCGCGCGCAAATGGCGCACCTCGCCCTGCACCTCGATCCGCTCGTGCGGCTCGATGCCGCAGCAGCGCCCGCGCGCCTTGCGGAAGAGGCGAAGCTTCGTGTCCGGATACCAGTCGCCGTGGCGGATCCACCGGCGCATGTACCAGACCTGGCGGGGGAAGTCGAAGCCGTCGACGCCGTCCGGGACGCCACGTCGCAGCGTCGCGAGTATCTCGTCGCGAAGAGCCGGCGAAACCGCCTCGTCCGCGTCGACGAACAGGACCCATTCGCCGCGCGCGAGGTTGCGCGCGATCGCCTTCTGGCCGATGTAGCCGACCCAGCGGTGCTGGAAGACGCGGTCGGTGAACGTCCGGGCGATTTCCATCGTGCGGTCGGTGCTGAAGGAGTCGACGACGACGATCTCGTCCGCGAACGCCACGCTCTCCAGGCAGCGGCCGATGTTGTCCTCCTCGTTGCCGGTGATGATGCAGACGGAGAGGAACGGCGATCCGGGGGACGTCCCGCTGGCGGGTGAATCGGACATGGCGGGCAAGGATACACCTCCGCGCCTCGTTTGTCCACCGCGTTGCCCCGCGACTCCGGTTGTGGTATCGTGATGGACGCCGACGAACCCCGCCCCGAACATGAACCTCCGACTCCGCGACCCCGCCGTCCGCACGGCGACCTCCGCGATCGCCGCCGCGATTCCGATCCTCGCGCTCTCGGCGCTCCTGCTCGTCGATCCAGCCCACGCGTGGGACCACCAGCTCGGACGATGGGCCGCAGGCGTCGCGCCGCTCGCGGGCGGAATCGGCGCCGACTTTCTCCTCCTCGCCGCCGCATTCGCCGCCGTCTTCGCGCTCGCGGGCCGCCGCCTCGCGGCGCCGGCGCTCCTGCTGGCGGTTCTCCTCGCCGGGCAGGCCGCATGCCTCGCGCGCGCCTGGCCGTCCGTCGCGGGCACGCTCCCCTGGGGCGTGGACCACGGCGCGTTCCTCTACCGCATCCGCGAATACCGCGAGGCCTTCCCCGCGCTCGGCTCCTACAATCCGCTCTGGAACGCGGGGACGGAGCACTTCGTCGGCGTCACGAGCGGCGCGCATGGATTCGCGCTCCTGAACGCCCCGCTCTTCCTCCTCTTCCGCGACCCCGCCCGCTGGTACGGCCCGGCGCTCGCGTTCTGGCTCTTCCTCGGCTTCCCGTGGCTCGCCGCGCTCGCGCTGCGGCGCTGCGGCGCGCGGTGGGCCTCGGCGCTCTGCGCGGCCCTGCTCCTCCTCGCGGCGACGCGCGCGCAGTTCCTCTTCTTCTGGCAGTCGGGCAACCTCGGCGGCCTGGTCGCCGCGGGGCTCGCGACCCCGCTCGCCGCGCTCGGCTACCGCGCGGCGGTCCTGCGCCGCGGCTCGGCCCCGGACCTCGCCGCGCTCGCGCTCTGCGCCTGGCTCTCCTGCATCTGGCCGCCGGGCGTCTTCACGTGCGCGGGCCTCTTCCTCGGCTGGCTCGCGAACCCCGGTCGCTGGACGCGCCGCTCGTTCGTCCGCCTCGTCGCCGCCGGCGCGGCGGCCCTGCTGCTGCTCTCTCCGTGGCTCTGGGCGGAGCTCTTCCCGATGCGCGGCATCGCGCAATACGCCACGACGACCGTCGCGCCCGAACCCTTCTCGCGCAGGCTCGGCACGGGGCTCGGACAGCTCGGCCGCCGGCTCCTCGAATGGCATCCGGCGATCCTCGCCTTCGGCCTCGGCGGCTCGCTCCTCGCCGCGCCCCGCCGGATGCGCCGCTTCCTGCTCCCCGCCCTCGCGCTGCTCCTCGCCGTCGCGGCCTCGGTCGGCTTCAAGCGCAACTCGCAGCTCGACCGCGTCGCGATCCAGGCCGCCTTCCTCGCCGCCTTCCCGGCCGCCGTCCTCCTCGGCCGACTCCTCTCCCGCGCGCCCTCCGGAGGCGCGGCGCGCCGCGCCGCGATCGCCCTCGCGCAGGGCGCCGCGCTCTCGGCCCTCGCCCTCGGCGCCTGGCGCGTGGCGCCGGCCCACGCCGGGAACGCCGCCGGCTTCAAGCTCTGGCCCGCCGAACCCGTCGTCTTCGAATTCGCGGACTGGGTCCGCGGGAACGTGCCCGAAGGCGCGCGCCTGGCCTTCTCCGGCGAGACCGACTGCAAGCTCGACTGGGGCAAGGGGACGTATCTGCCCGTCCTCGCCGGGCGCGAGATGATGTCCGACGACTACTACGGCTACCCCAAGGGGCTCACCGAGCGCAACTACCCGCCGCGCCACTACCGCCGGTCGACCGAGGCGTTCCTCTTCTTCTCCCGCGCCTACGGCATCACGCACTGGGCCGTCACGGACCCGCGCACGCGCCGCTTCTGCGAGGAGGAGGCGGAGCACTTCCGCCTCGCCGCCCGGTTCCAGATGCAGAGCACCGACGTGCGCGTCTACGAGATCGCGGACCCGGACGCCGCCGCACCGACCCGCCTCCTCGAGGGCTCCGGCGAGGTTGCGGCGCGCGAGAACCGCATCGTCGTCCGTCCCTCCGACCCCGCCACGGAGCGGCTCGTGCTGCGCTACAACTGGCGCGACGGGCTCCGCTGCCGCACACCCGGGGCGACGATCGAGCCCTACGCCGTCGACGACAAGCTGCGCTTCGTCGCCGTCCGACCGAACGGCGCCCGCGAGGTCGAGATCGGCTACCGCCCCCTCTGGCGCCCCCTCCCGCCGAACTTCGACGGCCGCTACCACCATTGAACTTCCTCTCCATCGCCTACCTTCTGTTCCTCCCGGCGGCCTTCGCGGTCCACTGGGCGGTTCCGGCGCGCTTCCGCTGGGCGACGGTCCTCGCCGCGTCGCTCTGGTTCGTCACGTCCGCGGCGCCGACCGCGCTCGCGCCGCTACTGCTCGCGACGGCGCTCGCCTGGGCGGCGGGGCTCGCGGTCGCGCGCCGGCCGGGCGCCCGGGGGACGGGGGCCTTCTTCGCATTCGCCGTCTTCGCACCTCTCGCCGCGCTCGCCGTCTTCAAGTACGCCGGCTTCGCCTCGGAGCTCGTTGCGTCCGCCGCGCGCGCCTGCGGCCTCGCCCTCCACCCCGCCACGGCGAAGCTCGCGCTGCCGCTCGGCCTCTCGTTCTGGACGTTCACTCTCGTCTCGTATCTTCTCGACGTCCGTCGCGGGAGGATTCCCGCGGAAGGCCACCCAGGACGCTTCGCCGCCTACGTCCTCTTCTTCCCGAAGCTCGTCGCGGGTCCCATCGAACGCGCGGGGCGGCTTCTTCCACAGCTTGCCGCGCCTGCGACCTTCTCCTGCGCGCGCGCCTCGCTCGGCATGCGGCAGATCGCGCTCGGCGTCTTCCGCAAGGCGGTCGTCGCGGACTACCTCGCCACCTTCACCGACGCGGCCTTCGCGTCCCCCGTCCGCTTCAACAGCTCGGCGCTGCTCCTCGCCGCGCTCCTCTACTCGCTCCAGATCTACAACGACTTCGCGGGCTACTCCGACATCGCGATCGGCTCGGCGCGGCTGCTCGGATTCGAACTCGCCGACAACTTCCGCGCCCCCGTCTTCGCCCGGTCGCTGAAGGACTTCTGGGCCCGCTGGCACATCTCGCTCTCGACCTGGTTCCGCGACTACGTCTACATTCCCCTCGGCGGCTCGCGCCGCGGCGCGTGGCGGACGCGGCTCAACCTCCTCGCGACGTTCGTCCTCAGCGGCCTGTGGCATGGGGCGAACCTCACGTTCGTCGCCTGGGGCGCGATCCACGGGCTCGCGCAGATCGCCGAGAAGGCGCTCTTCCCGCACGACGGCCGCAAGGACGCGCCCCCGCCCCGCCGCCCGCGGCTCGCAGCGGCGGGGACGGTCCTGCGCTGGGCGGCGACGTTCGTCGTCGTGACCGCGGCCTGGATCTTCTTCCGCGCCGACACGCTGCCGGACGCCTGGGCGTATCTCGCGAAGGCGTCGCGAGCCTGGCATTCGCCCGTCGCCGGGATGGCGCGCGCCTTCCGCCAGTTCGCGATCACGCCCGCCGTCGCCGTCCGAATGCTCGCGCCGCTCGTCGCGCTCGGCGCCTGGGACTTCCTTTCGCTGCGGCACGACCCGTTCGGCCTCGTCGAACGCCTCCCCGCCGCCGCGCGCTGGCTCCTCCACGCGGCCGTCGTCGCCGCGATCCTCTACGTGCTGCTGCCGCAGGGGCAGTCCGCCCGCGACTTCGTCTACTTCCGGTTCTGACGTGAAACGATTTCTCGCCAAAGCCCTCCTCCTCGCGATCCTCGCGACCGCCCTCGCGGCGACGCTCGCGCTCTCGGCGTATTCCGGGCCCGTCTCCAAGCGCTTCGGCCCCGAGGTCTTCCGCGCGATCCGCGTCTGCACCTCCGTCGCGCCCGGGGCGCGAACGCTCGTCCTCGGCGACAGCGTCGCGAACCAGATCTTCGCCACGGGCCCGGCCGTGACGGGTTCCGTCGCCGTCGCAACCTGCAACCAGGCGGTCACGCCGCTCGGCAACCGCATTCTCCTCGACCGCTGGCTCGCTCTCAACCCGCGCGCGGAGGAGGCGGTCTACGTCTCCCTTCCGGGAACGCTCGCGAACGACGGCGGGCCGGAGTTCACATTCCACTATCTTCTCTTCCCGTTCGCCGAAGCGGGACTCTTCGACGACGCCCCTCCGCGAACCCTCGACCATCTGCATCGCCGGTTCGGGCGTCTGCCGGTCGACAACGCCTCGGTCCGGCACCTGCTCTACCGCAACGACCGGCTCTACGACTTCTACGAGCGACGGATCGTCCGCAGGCCCGAGCCGGTTCCTGGCGGCGGGCTGCCGGAGATCGTCGTCGAGAACCTCCGCGCGATGCGCGACGCCTGCGCCGCGCGCGACGTTCGCTTCCGGCTCGCGTTCCCGCCCGTGCGCGAGGACCGGAAGCCCTCCGCCGCCTATCTGACGCGCCTGGCGGACCAGTTGCGCGACATCTGCCCCGAGATCGACGATCTGGTCGCGAATCTCCGCGCCGAACCCCCGGAGCATTTCCGGGACGACGTCCATCTCACGCGCGAACGGCTCGACGAAATCCGCGCCGACCTTCGCGCCGAAATCCTCGAAGGAAGGGAACGGCCGTGAAACGGGTTCTCCGTCTCCTTCCGTTCACCGCCGCCGCGCTGCTCGCGGCACGGTTCCTGTGGGTCGTCGCGACGCTGGCGCGCGCGCTGCCCGAGGGGGCGTGGCCCGTCGTTCGCTTCGGTCTCGTCGCAGCCGTCGTCTGCCTCGCGCCCGGGCTCGCGCTCCTGCGCGCGCTGCGTCCTCTCGACCGGACGTCCGCGGGTCTGGCCGACATCCCGCTCTTCGTCCTTTCGACGAGTCTCGCGGCGTCCGGCGCCGCCGCGTGGCTGCTCTACTTCTGCGGTGCCTACACGCGCAGCGCCACGCTCGCGCTTCTCGCGCTCTTCGCCGCCGCCGGCGCATGGGGCGCCGCGCCTCTCCTCTCGGGCCGCGCGCTCCGCTCCGCCGCGGCGCGCCTTCGCGCAATTCCGCCGGGCGCGTGGATCGCGCCGATCCTCGCGGCGCTTCTCGTCGAGGGCGTCTTCGAGTCCGCGCTCGGACATCCGTTCGTCGCTTGGGACGCCGCCGTCACCTGGGACAAGTGGGCCGCCGACATGGGCGCGCGCACCGGCCTCGGCGCGCAGCTTCTCGGCGGCTACCCGCAGCTGCTGCCGGCGATCCGCTCGATCCTCTACAAGGCCGCCGCGACGCCTGCGGACGCCGTGCTCCCCGCCGAACAGCTGCTGCTCCATGGCTTCGACGCGGTCTTTCCGGCGATGCTCGCGCTCGCGCTCCTCTCGCTCGGACGCCGCTTCCGCTTCCCCGCGCTGCTGGCCATCGGGCTTCTCGCCGCGTGCGACCCGTTCTTCGCGAACCTCGCCTCGGGCGAGGCGGACGTTCCCCTCGCCGCCTTCGCCGCCGCGGCCGCGGCGCTGCTGCCGCCGCTCGCCGAGGAGCGCGGCGACCGCCGCGGCATCGCTCCGCTCGCGCTCCTCCTCTTCGCGACCGTCTTCGCGAAGGGCGCCGGCATCGTCCTCGCCGCGATGCTCGTCGGGGCGTCGGCGCTTCGCGGCCGGCGCGCGGCCCGCCGCGTCGCGCTTCCCGCGCTGCTCGCCGCCGTCGCGCTCGGCGCGCCCTATCTCGCGCACCAGCTGTGGCTCTCCGCGCACCCCGCCGCGCGGGAGGCGTCGCCCTTCCTCGTCGCGCTCCCGCTGCACGCCGCGCACACCCGGCTCTTCACGCCGGACCTCGCGCACCTCGCCGCGATGCTGCGCCGTCTCGTCGCGCACCGCGCGGCGCCCGACGGTTCGGTCTTCGCGCTCGCCGTCCTCGGCGCGGGATTCGCCGCCGCGCTGGTCCGCCGCCGCACCCGCGCCGCCGCGCTCGTGCTCCTCGCGCTCCTCGCGTTCTGGTTTTTCACCGCGTCCTACGACTGGCGCAACGCCTTCCCCGCGCTCGCGTTCGGCTCCTGCATCCTCGCCGCGGCGGCCGCACCCCTTTCGCGCGGAAGTCTCGCCGATCCTCGCAAACGCCAGATCGTCCCGTACGCCATCGTCGCAACGGGCGCGCTGCTCTACGCCCTGCTTACGATGGCGATCGCCGGCGTCGACCGCTCCGGCGCGCTGGGAGCGTTCCTGGCTCCCGTCGCCACGCGCTGGCGCCCGCCGAAGGCCGCCCGCCTTCCGCCCGGGGAGCGCCACATGGCGCTGCGCCCCGCCGGCGACATCCGCAACATTCTCTCCGTCGCGCCGTGGGCGGCGCGCGCGGAGCACGTCTGGACGGGCGATCCTCTCTACCGCCTCCTCGCGCCGAAGGGCTGCTACGCGATCCAGACGAACGCGTGGCGCGACGCGAAGCCCGGCGACCTCTTCGTCGCGACCGCGGCGCTGCCGCGGCCGCCCGAGGGGTTCGTGCCGATCGCCGAGCTCCGCCGCACGCCCGGCTACCGCTCGCTCTGGATGTTCCGCCCCGATCTCGCGCCGGGTCTCATCCTCGAAATCCCCGCGCCCGACGACAACGGCGCCCCTCCCTCGCGCGAACTCTTCGGCGAGGCGGCCGCCGGCGACCCCTTCGCCGCCTATCTCGCCCCCGTCCGCGACGGCGGCGCCCTCCGAATCCCGAACCCCTCGAAACCATGAAAACGAAACCCCTCTACAAGAATCCCGCCGCGCCCGTCGAGGCGCGCGTCCAAGACCTCCTCGCCCGCATGACCCTCGAGGAGAAGGCCGAGCAGCTCTGCCAGGACACGATCGGCAAGGACCCGAACCCCGACAACCACGGAACGGACAGCGAGTTCAACCCGCGCGTGGGATCGATCTACCAGTATTGCGGCGACACCCGCACCCGCAACGCCTTCCAGCGCATCGCGGTGGAGGGAACCCGCCTCGGCATCCCCATCCTCTGGGCGCTCGACGTCATCCACGGCTGGCGCACGATGTTCCCGGTCTCGCTCGCGCAGGCCGCGTCGTTCCGCCCGGACCTCACGGAGAGGGCGCAGCGCGTCGCCGCCCGCGAATGCTGGCAGGACGGCGGCATCGACTGGCTCCTCGGTCCGATGGTCGAGGTCGGCCACGACCCGCGCTGGGGCCGCAACGTCGAGGGCTACGGCGAGGACCCCTACACGGCCGGGCGCTTCGCCGCCGCCGCCGTGCGCGGCATCCAGAGGGACGGCCGCTGCGCCGCGTGCGTGAAGCACTTCGTCGGCTACTCCGCCTGCGAGGGCGGGCGCGACTACTCCTACACGGAGATCTCCGCCCGCGCGATGCGCGAGTGGTACCTGCCGCCGTTCGCCGCCGCCGCCAAGGCCGGCGCGCTCACGGTGATGAGCTCGTTCAACGAATACGACGGCGTCCCGGTTTCCGCCAGCCGCGCGCTGCTCACGGACGAGCTCCGCGGCCGCATGGGCTTCCGCGGGCTCGTCGTCTCCGACAGCGGGGCCCTGCACCGCATGGGCAACATGGGCTACGCGCACGACCCGGTCGACCAGACCGCCCTCGCCATCCACGCCGGCAACGAGATGTCGATGGGCGACGGCCTCTTCCGCAACATCCCCGCCGCCGTCGCCGCCGGCAAGCTCTCGATGGAGGACGTGGACGAGGCCGTCTCGCGCGTCCTGCGCGTGAAGTTCCGCCTCGGCCTCTTCGAGGATCCCTACGCGCCGGAGAAGCCCACAAAGAAGACCTGCCGGCTTCCCGACGCGATCGATCTGGCGCACAAGTTCGCCCGCGAGACGATGGTGCTTCTGAAGAACGATCCGCCGCGCGGAAACAACTCGTCACTCGTCACTCGTCACTCGTCACTCGGCGCGGCGCACCGCGCCGCGCCCGTTCTTCCCCTCGACCCGCGCAGGATCCGGAAGATCGCCCTCGTCGGCCCCGCCGGGGACGAGGTCCACCCGCACCTCGGCAACTGGCGCGCCGCCGCCACCGACGTCTCCAAGGGCGTGAACGGCGAGACGTTCCTCGACGCCGCCCGCCGCTTCTTCCCGAAGGCGGAGATCCGCGTCGCCCGCGGGTGCACGTTCTGGGACTACACGCCGCCGACGGAAAAGGACGCGGCCCTGCGCGCCGAGGCCGTCGCCGCCGCGCGCGACGCGGACGTCGTCCTGCTCTGCTTCGGGGAGGTGCCGTGGATGTGCGGCGAGAAGAAGTCGCGCCGCGACATCGCGCTCCCGCCCGCGCAGGTTCCCCTCATCGAGGAGATCGCCGCTCTCGGCCGCCCGCTCGTCGGCCTCTGCTGCTCCGGCCGCGCGCTCGCGTTCCCGGACCTCGCCGCGAAGATGGACGCGCTCCTCTGGTGCTGGCAGAGCGGCTGCCGCGCGCCGACCGCCGCGATGGAGATCCTCGTCGGCAAGGCGAACCCGAGCGGCAGGCTCCCCATCTCGTTCCCGCGGTCCGTCGGCCAGATCCCGGTCTTCTACAACCACCACGGCAAGATCACGCCCGAATGCCCGGACTACCAGGACCTCCCCGGCGAGAACGGCCCGTGGTTCCCGTTCGGCTTCGGCCTCTCCTACACGGCGTTCAAATACGGGAAGGTCAAGGTGGCCTCGAAGCGCACGGCGCGGAGCGCCCGCGCGCTCGAGGCCACGGTCGAAGTGACGAACGCCGGATCGCGCGCCGGCAAGGAGACCGTGATCTGGTATCTCTCCGATCCCGAGGCGAGCTACACGCAGCCCGTCCGCCGCGTGATCGCCTTCGAGAAGATCTCGCTCCGGCCCGGCGAAGCGAAGACCGTGCGCCTGCGCATCGACCCGATGCGCGACCTGGCCTACGACCTGCCGGACGGCCGCCGCGTCCTCGAGCCCGGGCAGTTCGTCCTCTCCGCGTCCCTCCGCTCCAAGGCGAGCTTCTCGCTCTAGCGCGCGGCGAACATCCGCCGCAGGAAGAGCAGGCCGCCGCCGCAGGCGTAGACGAGCGTGAAGGCCATGTAGCAGAGCGACAGCGTGCCGGCCGCCGTGGCGGGGTCCGCACCCCGCCCCGCGAGGCCGACCGCCGTGAAGAACATCAGGTAGCCGGCGTCGCGCAGCCCGATGCCGTTGATCGAGAGCGGCACCGCCTCCAGGAGGCAGACGAACGGGACGAACACGCAGCACTCCGCCAGCGAGACGGGGATCGCGAGCGCGCGGCAGACCGTCCACACCGCCACGAGCACGAGGAACTGGAAGACGACCGAGAGGCCGAACGCCCCGGCGAGGGCGCGGGGGCGGCGCGCGTAGGCGCGCATCGACGCGAAGAACGTGTCGAGCAGCCGCTCGACCGTCGCGCGGGCGCGGCCGGGGAGCAGCCGCGCGAAGAACCGGACGATCCCCTGCTGCCACAGCAGCGCCGCCACGCACAGGAACCCGAGGAACACCGCGAGCGGAACGAGCAGGAGGACGCGGTTCTCCGGCGGGACGAGCCGCAGCCCCAGGAGCGGGAAGAGGAAGCCCATGAGCGACATCGCGAGGAAGCCGCAGAGCCGGTCGGCGAACACCGAGGCGAGGCTGCCGACCGCGCTGCCGCTCTTGCGCCCGACGTCCGCGACGCGGTAGACGTCGCCCCCGACGTTGGACGGCAGGAAGAAGTTGAAGAACGACGCGATCCAGTAGCTGGCGAACAGCTTGCCCGTCGGGATGTCCACGCCGTCGCTGCGCAGCAGCAGCCCCCATCGCTTCGCCGAGAGCCAGGAGTTCGCGAAGAGGATCGCGAAGAAGGGCGGAATCCACGCCCATCGGAGCCCGCGCAGCGCCTCCGCGAACGCGCGTCCGTCCACCTTGCGGTAGAGCAGGAAGAGCAGCAGCGCCGTCACGGCGAGCTTGAGCGCGATCTTCGCGGGGCGTTTCACGATGCGTCCTCCCCTCGCGTCGGCGGGCTAGAATCCGCTCAGGAGAAGCGAGGTGAAGGTCGAGAGGGTGTTCGCCTCGCGCATGTCGTCGAGGAGCTCGCGCGCGTCGGTGACGGTGCCGTTCACGTTGCGGTAGAGCTCGTCGTCGGAGGAGAGCAGCTTGCCGAGCGTCCCCTCGCCCTTCTCGAGGCGGTCGGAGATGCTGCGGAGGTTGGCGACCGTGGCGTTGAGGTTCGTGTACATCTCGTCGTCCGAGGAGAGCAGCTTGCCGAGCGTGCCCTCGCCGGCCTCGAGGCGCGCGGCGATGCTCTTGAGGTCCGCGATGGCGTCGCGCGCGTCGGCCACGGCGGCGTTGAGGTTCGTGTACATCTCGTCGTCCGAGGAGAGGAGCCGGCCAAGCGTGCCCTCGCCCTTCTCGAGGCGGTCGGAGATGAGCTTGATGTTCGCCACGGCGGCGTTGAGGTTGGTGTACATCTCGTCGTCGGAGGAGAGGAGGCGGCCGAGCGTGCCCTCGCCGTTCTCGAGGCGCAGGCCGAGGACCTTGAGGCTCTCGGAGAAGGTGTAGAGGTTCGTGAGGGCGTCGGTCTCGAGGAACTCGCGGACGCGGGCGACGGCCTCGGTGGCGTCCTCCATGAGGTCGGAGGGCCTCCTGCCGACGAGGTGGCGGACGTCCTCGACGACGGGCGAGGTTTCGTCGCCCTCCTTGAGCACGAGCTGGCGGCCGCCGAGGATCGACGTGGAGACGACGGTGATCTCGTAGCCCTCGTGGAACTCGACGGGCGCCTCGAGCTGCGCCTGGACGTGGACGCCGTCGCGGTCGTAGAAGACCTTGGTGACGGAGCCGACGGTGGTGCCCTTGGCGATGACGGGGTCGTTGGGCCGCAGGCCCATCGCGTCGGGCATCACGGTCTCGATCTGGAAGACGTTCTTCCGGAAGAGGTTCTTGCCGGAGATGGCGATCGTGAAGACGGCGAGGCCGGCGAAGATGAGGGCGACGAGCGCCCCGACGGCGAGTTCGGCGGCGAGTTCGCGGTTCTTGTTTTTCATGGGCGGTTTGCCTCCCACGCGCCGCGGCGCGTGATGTACTGCGCCTCGAGGAAGGCGCGGGCCTGGGGGAGCGTGGAGTGGATGAAGGCGGAGGGGGGCTCGATCGAGAGGACCTTGCCGCCGCCGAGCATCGCGATGCGGGTGGAGATCGAGAGCGCGCTGTGCAGGTCGTGCGTCACGACGACCGACGTGATGCCGAGGCGCGAGGAGAGGTCGGCGATGAGCTCGTCGATGCGGCGCGAAGTGACGGGGTCGAGGCCGCTCGTGGGCTCGTCGTAGAGGACGATCTCGGGCTCCGTCACGATCGCGCGGGCGAGGCCGGCGCGCTTCTGCATGCCGCCGGAGAGGTCGGAGGGCATCGAGGCGCCCTCGCCGCCGAGGCCGACCTTCTCGAGCGCGTCGCGCACCTTGAACTCGATCTCGCCCTCGGTGAGGCGCGTCTTCTCGCGCAGGGGGAGGGCGACGTTGTCGTAGACGTCCATCCACGCCAGGAGCGCCGCGCTCTGGAAGAGGTAGCCGAAGCGCGAGCGGATGCGCGAGAGCTCGCGACCCTCCGCCTCGCTCACGCAGTCGTCGCCCACCCACACGCGGCCCGAGGTCGGCGAGAGGAGGCGGATCATGTGCTTGAGGGACACGCTCTTGCCGGTGCCGGACGGACCGACGATCGTGAAGATCTCGCCCTTCTCGATCTCGTAGGAGACGTCGTCGAGGACGCGCTTGCCGCTCCCGAAGACCTTGGTGACGTGCTCGAACCGGATCATCGCGCGCCCCCTAGTAGAACAGGCGGGTCACGAAGTACCCGACGATGAGGATCAGGAGGAAGTTCGTCACGACGCTCTGGCGCGTCGCGCGGCCGACGCCGACGGCGCCGTGCTCGGTGCGGAACCCCTCGTAGCAGGAGACCGTCACGATGATGAAGCCGAAGAGGAACGCCTTGAAGAGCCCGACCCAGAGCGCCTTGGTGCTGGCGAAGTCCATCGCGTTCTGGAAGTAGGTCGCCCACGGCACCGCCAGCTGCGTATGGCTCACGACCGCTCCGCCGAGCACGCCGAGCGCGCACGTGTAGAACGACATCATCGGCACCGTGACCGCCATCGCGGCCATGCGCGGCATCACGAGGAAGCGCAGCGGGTCGATGTCCATGATCTCGAGCGCGGCGATCTCCTCGTTCACCATCATCGTGCCGACCTGCGCGGCCATCGCCGCGCCGACGCTCGCCGCGAGCACGAGGCCCGACATGAACGGCCCCATCTCGCGCAGCATCGAGGCCATCACGGCCGAGCCGGTGAGCGCCTCCTGGTTGTAGACCCGCAGCTCGATGCCGATCTGCAGCGCGAGGATCATCCCGATGAAGAACGCGACGACCGAGACGACCGGCAGGCTCCGGACGGCGCAGAAGTGCATCTGCGCCACGATGTCCTTGCGCGCGCGCTTCGTCAGGGCGAAGCGCATCGCGGCGACCGCCCCCACGCAGATCATCGACGCGCGGCCGACCTCCGCGAGGATGTCGAAGACGCGCCGGCCGAGCCGCTGGACGGCGGAGCGGGCGGGTTCGCGGACGGGTGGCTCTCGGACGATCATCGAAGGGTAAAGCGGAAAGGGAAAAGTTTAAAGTTGAAAAGGTTGAAGGGTTGAAAGCGGTCGAAGGGGGTGAAAGGGACTGGCGTGCGCGGGATGCGGGGCGTGATTCTAGCGGAAACGGGCGAAGATTTCCACCCTTCCGCGAAAATCGGGAAATTTCCGGCCCGCGTGTTCCATTGGACGAATCCCGCCGCCCGGATATTCACTTTTTTCCAGGCGCGCCCCACCCGGGGCGCCGCGTTCTCGGCGGCGTTCGGATTCTGCCCGACCGAGGAGGACGCCTTCGCCGCGCAATCGCGCGGACGCGCTGGACGCGCTGGACGCGGGCGCGGCATTCGGGTAGAATCGGGCGCCGTGAACCTGCTGGAGAAGTTCAGGGAGACCGCGCTGTCGGTCCTGCCGGTGATGGGGCTCGTGCTCGCGCTCGGGCTCCTCGCCGTGCCGGCGGGCGCGGGCGGGCCGTGGTGGCTCGGGCGCTTCCTCGTCGGCGGCGCGCTGCTCGTCCTCGGCCTCACGGTCTTCCTCCTCGGCGTCGACCTCGGCATCCGCCCGATGGGCGAGCGCTGCGGCGCCGCGCTCACCGCGAGGCGGAGCCTCGCACTGCTGCTCGGCGCGGCGTTCGTCGTCGGCCTCGTCGTCACCGCGGCGGAGCCCGACATCCAGGTCTTCGGCGACCAGGTGCGCGGCGTCTTCCCCGCGGTGCGCAAGGGCGCGCTCACGTTCTCCATCGCGGGCGGCGTCGGGCTCTTCATGGCGCTCGGGATGCTCCGCACCACGCTCGGCATCCCGCTCAAGGCCGTCCTCGCCGCGTCCTACGCCGCGCTCTTCCTCCTCGCCGCCTTCGCGCCCGCGCCGTTCGTCGGCGTCGCGTTCGACTCCGGCGGCGCCACGACCGGGCCGATGACCGTGCCGTTTATCCTCGCGCTCGGAATCGGGGTGGCGGCCGTCCGCGCACGCGGGGACCGGGACGGCGGCTTCGGCCTCACCGGCGTCGCCAGCGTCGGACCCGTCGCCGCCGTGCTCGTCTACGCCATCCTGAACGCGAACGTCGCGTCTTCCGGCGCCCCCGCCGGGGGAGCTGGCGAGCGAAGCGAGCCTGAGGGGGTCCCCCACGCGGAGTCCGCGGAGTTTGAATCCCACGCAGAGAACGCAGAGCTTTTTGATTTCCACGCAGAGAGCGCAGAGAACGCAGCGCCCGATTCGGGGAATCCGTTCATGCTGCTGTGGGAGCCGCCGGCGCTGTCGGCCGACGACATCCGAAAACTGTATGCCGGCGACAAGGTGGCGGGCTTCATTGTCCAGGACCGGACCGCCCTGTCGCGGATCGAATGCTCGAACGCGGTCTTTCGTCCGCTTCGCGACGCCTTCGCCGCCAGCCGGGACGTTGCGCCCCCTCCGGACCTCGTGCCGGAGCCGGTCGTCTCCGCAATCGTTCCCGACGACGAATCCCCGTTCATCGTTCCCGACGACTCCTCCTCTTTCCTGGACCCACCCGGATACCCTCCCTGGGGGAAGACCGTTCGCGGGCATCCGACAGGCGTCTCCGCGTCGTTTCCCGGCGACCTGTTCCTGTGGGAACCGGACGACACGAACGCCGAGACCGTAGTCTGCGCGCCGGGAGCGGCGTGGATCGCGGAGCAGGTCCTGTCCGTCGCCCGGGAACAGCGTGCGCGGATCGAATCGAAGATCGGCGGAACCGTCCTGGGGCGGTTCGACCTGGAGGACGCCACGCCGGAGCAGGTCGTCGCGTTTCTCGAGGAGCGGACGGCGGCGGGCGACGGCGCCGCCCCGCTCCGATTCGATGTCGCCCAGTTCATGGCCGACACGAGAATCGCGGTGCATTCCGCGGAGGGAGAGACGCTCGCCGGTTTTCTCGAGCTCCTTGAGGGCATCTGGGGAATCAGGTGGTCGATCGAGGACGACGTCATCCGCGCCGCGCCGCAGCGTTTCGTCTGCGGCGAAACCGTCGTCCGCCCGGATGCTCCCAAGCCCAGTTCCGCCGCCACGCCCGAACCCATTCAGCATTCAGCATTCGGCATTCAGCATTCCTCGTTCTTCTCGTCCTTCGCGGAGGCCTTTCCGGAGGCGCTGCGCGAGTCCCTTTCGTCGATCGCGCCGCTGTTCGGGCTGTTCCTGGTATTCCAGTTCGCATTGCTCAAGATGACGCTGCGGCAGGCGCTGCGGATCTCGATCGGGTTCGTCTGGGCGCTGATCGGGCTCTCGGTCTTCCTCACGGGCGTGAACGGCGGCTTCATGCAGGCCGGGCGGATCCTGGGGGCGGCGCTGGGCGGCGCGGCGGCCGCGGGCGGGGCGGGGCCGTGGGCGTTGCTCGTCGGGACGGGCCTCGCGTTCGGCGCGGTCATCGTGTGCGCGGAGCCCGCGGTGTGGGTGCTGAGCGAGCAGGTCGAGGAGGCGTCGGGCGGCGCGATCCGGCGGCGGACCCTCCTCTTCTTCCTCTCGCTCGGGACGGCGCTCGCGATCGGGCTCGCGATGTGGCGCGCCGTGGCGGGGTTCCCGCTGTGGCGGCTCCTGCTGCCGGGCTACGCGCTCGCGCTGCTGCTGCTCGCGCGGACGCCGCAGCCGTTCGCGGGCATCGCGTTCGACTCGGGCGGCGTCGCCTCGGGCCCGCTCACCTCGACCTTCGTCCTGTCGTTCACGCTCGGCGCGGCCTCGGCCGGCGGGGGCGGCAGCGACTCCTTCGGCGTCATCGCGCTCGTGGCGATGATGCCGCTCGCCGCCATCCAGCTGATGGGCATCCTCGTCGACCGCAAGCGTCGCCGCGCCGCCGCGGGCGGCGGGGCGCCCGCGCCCCGGCCCGCCGCGCCCGCGCCGGACCCCGCCACGAAAGGAGAAACGCCATGAGCCAACGACTGATCGCCGCCATCGTCCCGCACGGCCGCGGGGAGGAGGTCTCCGAAGCCGCGAACCGCGCCGGCGCCGGGGGCGGCACGATCCTCTCCGCGCAGGGGACCGCGCCGAACGCCGTGCTGCAGCTGCTCGGGCTCGGGACGACCTCGCGCGAGATCTACTTCACCGTCGTCGACGCGACCCGCGAGGCGCAGGTCGAGGGCGTCGTCCGCGCCGCCGCCGCGGCCCGCGGGGGGCGCACCGCGGGCGTGATCTTCGCCGCGGACGTCGCGCGCTTCGTCCGCTTCGGACTTCCGGAAACCACAGCCAAGGAGGAAACCGCCATGCAGAACGCCACCGAGCTCGTCGGAATCGTCGTCAACAAGGGCTACGCGGAGGACGCGATGGCCGCCGCCCGAAAGGCGGGCGCCCTGGGCGGGACGATCGTCCCGGCGCGCGGCACCGCGAAGCCGGACGACGAGACGTTCTTCGGCGTGACGCTCGTTCCGGAGAAGGAGCTGCTGCTCATCCTCGCGGACGCCGCCCTGGCCGACGCGGTGGTGGACGCCGTGCGCGCGCTGCCGTGCTTCGCGGAGAAGGGCTCGGGCGTCGCGTTCCGCGTCCCGGTGCGCGACTTCGCCCCGCTCGGCGGGTAGCGCGGCGGGCGGGTTCCCGCTACCGCGCGAGCGCGGCGGACGCGCGGCGGCACGCCCAGCAGTTGTAGGCGACCGTCACGAAGTAGCTCGCGGGGACGCGGGCGCGCGCGGCGATCTTGACGCCGAGCAGCGTCGTGCGCCCGCCGAGCCCCATCGGGCCGACGCCGAGCAAATTGGCCTCCTCGAGCACGCGGCGCTCGAGCGCGGCGAGGCCGGGGTCGGGCGAGGCGTCGCCGAGCGGGCGGAGGAGCTGCTCCTTGGCGCATTCGAACGCGCCGGCGCGGTCGCCGCCGACGCAGACGCCGAGGATGCCGGGCGCGCAGCCCGCGCCCTGCGCGCGCCAGACGGCGTCGAGCAGGCAGCGGCGGACGCCCTCGAGGTCGCGGCCGGCGCCGAGGGCGTCGTCCGGGAGCGAATACTGGCGGCCCTGGTTCTCGCTGCCGCCGCCCTTGAGCAGCAGCGTCGCGCGCGGCTCCGTCCCGGCCGGTCCGAAGCGGAAGTGCATCGCGGGCGAGCCGGGGGCGAAGTTGGAGGAGACCTGGCGGCCGGAGGGGACGTCGATCACGTTGAGGCGCAGGTGCCCGGCCGCGGTCGCGGCGGCGACGGCCTCGCGCGCGGCCTCGCGGATCGGAAGCGTCGGGGTGCCGTCCGGCAGGTCGAACCAGAACGCGGGCGTGCCGGTGTCCTGGCAGACGGGGACGGACCCGGCGCACGCGAGGTCCGCGTTCTCGAGGATCGTCCCGAGCGCGGCGGCGCCGGGCGAGCCGGGCGCCTCGGCGGCGCGCGCGGCGCGGAGCGCGTCGGCAACGTCGGGCGGGAGCTCCGTCGCGGCGCGGCGGATGAGGTCGGCGAGCTGCTGGGCGAGGGCGGTCATGCGTGTCTCCGTTCGTTGGGGCGGATTCTAGCAGAAACGGCCGGACCCCGCCACGGCGTCAGCGGATTGCGGCGAGCTCGGCGGGCGAGAGCGAGCCCCAGCCGGGCTGCGCGAGGACGTGGAGGAGCAGCAGCGCGCACGCGGCGGCGTCGTAGAGCGCGTCGTGCGGCTCGCGGCCGGGGACGAGCGCCTGCAGCCGGGGCAGGAGCCCGAGCGCGGGAACAAGGTCCTCGAGCGCGTGCGAGGGGGCCGCGGGCCACGCGCGCCGCGCGAGCGCGAGCGTGTCGATCCACGGGCCCGGGACGTGCAGCGGCGCGGAGGCCTGCAGGAGCGAGCGCTCGGTCCCGGCGTTGTGCGCGACGACCGGCCCCGCGAGGCGGGGCGCGAGCTCCGGCCACAGGTCCGGCAGCGCCGGCGCCTCCGCGAGCTCCGCGCGGATCCTGGCGTGGCGCCCCGGCGCCCACTTGTTGAACGGGCGGTCGGGCGAGACGCGGAGAAGGGACTCGAAGGTCGAGTGACGGGTGACGAGTGACGGGTGACGAATGGTCGGGTCGTCCGCGTGGACGGAGACGACGCCGACCTGCCAGGGCTCGTTGGGGAAGCCCGGGACGGCGCCGGTGGTCTCGAAGTCGATGGCGGAGAAGGCGAACATGGCGCGGCCCCGGGCCTAGAGGTCGCCGTCGCCGCCGTCGTAGCCCGCGGCGGCGCCGTCGTCGTCCGGGGCGCCCGCGCCCTCGGAGGGATCGTGCAGGGTCGCGCGGAGGATGTCGCGCGGGGCGGAGCCGTTGGCCGGGCCGATGCAGCCGCGCGCCTCGAGCTCGTCCATGATGCGCGCGGCCTTGTTGTAGCCGAGCTTGAGCTTGCGCTGGAGCATCGAGGTCGAGGCGCGGTCCGCCGCGACGATGACGTCGAGGCAGCGCTGCAGCAGCGCCTCCTCGCCGCCGCCGCCCTCGTCCTCGCCGCCGCCCTCGCCGCCGCCGCCGCCCTCGTCGCTCTCGAAGGTCTTGAAGCTGTCGCCGGCGTCCTTGACCTTGATCTTGTCGAGCTTGGCCTTGATGTCCGGGACGTAGAGCGGCTCGCTCTGGTCGCGGTACCACTGCGTGAGCGCGGCGATCTCGTCGTCGTCGATCCAGCAGCTCTGCGAGCGCTGGAGGCCGGCCGACGAGGTCGGGTTGAGGAAGAGCATGTCGCCGCGGCCGATGAGCGTCTGCGCGCCGCCCTGGTCGATGATCGTCATCGAGTCCATCGCGGAGGCGACCTTGAGCGCGATGCGCGCGGGGAAGTTGGCCTTGATCTTGCCGGTGATGACCTTGACGTCCGGGCGCTGCGTGGCGATGATGAGGTGGATGCCGACGGCGCGCGCGAGCTGGGCGAGGCGGACGACGCGCGGCTCGACGTCGGCGCCGGCGAGCATCATGAGGTCGCTCATCTCGTCGATGACGATCGCGATGTAGGGCAGCGTCGCCGGCGCGCCGTCGCCCTCGCCCTCGCCGCCGCTGCCGAAGAGCGAGGCCTGGCGCGAGGAGGTGCGCGTATTGAACGCGGCGATGTTGCGGACGCCGACGGACTGGAAGAGCTTGAGGCGGCGGTCCATCTCCTTCACCGCCCACTGCAGGCACACCGCGACCTTCGGCGCGTCGGTGATGACGGGGACGACCAGGTGCGGGATGTCGGCGTAGGGCGTGAACTCGACGCGCTTGGGGTCCACGAGGACGAGCCGCAGCTGCTCGGGCGTGCGCGTGAGGAGCCAGCCGGCGAGGATGCCGTTGAGGGTGACGGACTTGCCGGAGCCCGTCGTGCCCGCGACGATCATGTGCGGCATCTTCGCGAGGTCGGCGATGACGGGCGCGCCGTCGATGTCGCGCGAGAGGAGCATCGGCAGCGCCATCTTCTGCGCGGCGGCCTTCCACTCGGGCGACTCGGCGATGCCGCGCAGCGGGACGGGCCGCGACTTGATGTTGGGGACCTCGAGGCCGACGACGTCCTTGCCGGGGATGGGCGCGATGATGCGGAGGCTCTTCGCGCGCAGGTTCATCTGCAGGTTGCTGTGGACGCTCTGGATGCGGTCGACCTTGACGCCGCTCTCGGGCTTCACCTCGTAGCGCGTGATCGTCGGGCCGCAGACGACGTGCGTCACGGCGCCGTTGAGGCCGAACTCCGAGAGCGTGTCCTCGATGATGCGGCTGCGCTCGGCGATCTCGGCGGAGTTGTCCTGCGCCGTCTCGGGCGGAAGCGGATGCAGCAGGCGCGTGGAGGGGAGGCGGAACTCGACCGGCGAGGGCGGGAACGGCCCCTCGTCGCCGGACGGCTGGGCCGGCTCGGGCGCGGGCGGCGGCTCGAGCGTCGGCGCGGGCGTCGGACGCGGCGCGCGCGAGGGCGGCGGGGGGACGGCCCCCGGGGAAACGGTTCCCCCGGAGAGCGCGAAGGCCCCGGGCGAGGGCGGCGCCGCGGGGGCGGGCGCGGCGGAGCCGCCGCCGTTGAAGATCTCGTCGTCGTCGTCGGACCGCTTCCTCGCGGCCTCCTTCTCGGCCTTGCGCCGGGCCCTCTCCTCGGCCTTCTCGGCCTTGCGCCGGGCCTTCTCCTCGCGCTTCGCGGCGCGGGCGGCCTCCTTCGCGGCGCGGCGCTCGTCGCGCTCGCGGTCGCGGGCGGCGCGCTCGTCCTCGGCGCGGGCCTCGCGCTCGGCCGCGGCCGCCTCGCGGGCGGCGCGGCGGTCGGCGCGGGCCCGCGCGTCCGCGGCGTCGTCGCCCTCCAGGTCGGGCCGGTCCGCGATCATGCGGTCCTCGGCCTCGCGGCGGATCGCCTCGCGGCGGTCGCGCTCGGCCCGCCAGGCGCGCAGGAACGAGCGCGGGCCGACGAGGAGCGCCAGCCAGAGCAGGGCGAGCAGGACGTTGAGCGCCGCCGTGCCCGCCGCGCCGATCCACTGCGCGAGCGGCATCTCGGGGTGGTTCAGCAGCGCGCCGACGCCGCCGCCCGCGTTCGGGGCGAGGTTGAGGCGCTCCGAGGCGAGCAGGCCCGCGAGCGGGCCGTCGAGATACTGGAAGAGGGCGCAGACGTTCAGGAGCAGGAGCGCGGCCCAGAGCGGACGGAACCGCAGGTGCCTGCCGAACAGCATCGCCAGGCCGAACGCGCCGGCGGCGAGGGGGATCGCGTAGGCGGGCAGGCCGAAGACGAGCAGCAGACCGTAGGCGTTGCAGGCGCCGGCGAGGCCCATCCAGTTGGTGACGGCGCCCGAGCCGGACGCGTGCAGCCACGGCACGTCGGAGGCGTGGTAGGAGGCGAGGGCGAACAGCGAAAAGGCGGCCCAGGCGATCAGCGGGACGGCGACGAGCCGCCAGACGAGCGCGGGCGGGCGCTCGGCGGGCGGACGGGTCGGGGCGAGGATATCGTCGGAGTCGGCGGAAAAGTCGGTCATGGAGCGGGGAGGGAATGCGACGCGCATCCTACCACAACCCCGCCACGCGGGCAACCGCGCCCCGCAACATTTTTCTCGCGCGCGGCGGCGATTTGTGGTTTAATTCCCGCCGCCATGCACAGTCCCGAACCCGCCGCGGCCGAACCGGCCGCCGCGCCCGCCAAGCCCCGGCTCGCCGCCCTGATCCCCTGCTACCGTGAGGAGGGCCACGTCGGCGGCGTCGTGCGCGGCGCGCGCGAGGCCGGGTTCGACGCGATCGTCGTCGACGACGGCTCGCCCGACCGCACCGCCGACGAGGCGCGCGAGGCCGGCGCGACGGAGGTCGTCGTGCACGAGGTCAACCAGGGCAAGGGCGCCGCGATGTCGACCGGGCTTCGCCGCGCCCTCGAGCTGGGCTACGACGCCGTCGTCCTCATGGACGGCGACGGCCAGCACCTGCCCGCCGAGCTTCCGCGCTTCGCGGAGGCCTTCGCGCAGGGCGGCGCGGACGTCGTCCTCGGCTCGCGCATGGCCGACCACCGCGGGATGCCGCTCGTCCGCTACTGCACCAACCGCTACATGAGCTGGCTCCTCTCGCGCCGGCTCGGCCAGAGGGCCACGGACACGCAGTGCGGCTACCGCCTGCTCTCGCGCAAGGCGATCCCCGTCGTGCTCGCGGGCGGATCCTCCGGGTTCGCCGCCGACTCCGAGCAGCTCCTCCTCCTCGCGCGCGCCGGCTTCCGGTTCCGCGAGGTGCCCGTCTCCACCGTCTACGGCGACGAGCGCAGCAAGATCCATCCGGTCCGCGACACGCTGCGCTTCTTCGCCATGCTCCGAAAGTACCGCTGATGTCCTTTCTCGACCGGTTCCGTCCCGCCCCGAAGATCTCCGCGCGCGACATCGACCCCGACGCGCTCTCCGTCCTGCACCGCCTCCACCACGCCGGATTTGTCGCGTATCTCGTCGGCGGCGGCGTCCGCGACATCCTCCTCGGCCGCGCGCCCAAGGACTTCGACGTGGCGACCGACGCCCGCCCGGGCCAGATCAAGCGGCTCTTCCGCAACGCCTTCATCATCGGGCGCCGCTTCCGCCTCGCGCTGATCCGCTTCGGCGAGAAGCAGATCGAGACCGCGACCTTCCGCCGCGACCCGGAGCCGGACGACTCCCCCGGCCCCGCCGCGCCCGGCGGCGGCGACCCGGAGGCGACCGGCGCGCTCTACCAGATGAGCGACAACGCCTTCGGCACGCCCGAGGAGGACGCCCTCCGCCGCGACTTCACGGTGAACGCGCTCTTCTACGACCCGTTCGAGGACCGCGTGATCGACTACGTCGGCGGCCTGCGCGACCTGCGCAAGAGGGTCCTGCGCTGCATCGGCGACCCGAACGTCCGCTTCCGCGAGGACCCCGTCCGCATGCTCCGCGCCGTCCGCCTTTCCTCGCGCCTCGGCTTCACGATCCACGCCGACGCGCTCGAGGCGATCGGCCGCTACGCCGACGAGATCCTCGCCGCCTCGCGCCCCCGCCTCTTCGAGGAGATCCTGCGCCTCTTCACCTTCTGCCGGGCCGAGGAGGCCTTCCGGCGCCTCCACGCGACCGGCCTCATGGAGCGCCTCCTCCCCGACGTCGCCGCGCAGGTCGCGCGCTCCGGCGGCGCCCGCGCCCCGCTCTGGCGGTACCTGGCCGCGCTCGACCGCGCCTTCGAGAAGGGCCTCGAGACCGAGGATCGCTCCGACCCGCATTACGTCCAGGAGAACGCGCTCCGGCTCGCCGCGCTCCTCGCGCCGCTCTACCGCGAGCGCCTCGCCGCGTCGAACGGCAACGCGATGCTGCTCGCGGAGGAGCTCGTCGCCGGCGTCCTCGTGCGCCCCTTCGCCTCGCCCGGCTGGCGCCCGCCGCGCCTGCTCTGCGAGGACCTCTGCTGCATCCTCGAGTCGCTCGTGCGCTACCCCTCGCGCAACCTGCGCCGCCGCAGCGCCTTCTCGCTGCCGTGGTTCCACACCGCGATGGTCTTCTGGAACCTCTGCGCCGAGGCCGAGGACGACCGCTCCGCCGCGCCCGCGCTCGACCACTGGCGCGAGCAGTTCGAGCAGTACGCCTCCGGCCCCCGCCCCGCGCGCCGCGGCCGCTACGTCCCCACGCGCCCCGACTCCGCCGAGGGCCGCGGCTTCCCCGGCGACCAGCCCGAGGACCGCGACTCGCTCTTCCCCGGCGACCGCCTCCGCGGCCGCCGCCGCCCGCGCCGCGAGGCGCCGCCCGAGGGCGCATCCGAGGAACCCGTCTCCGCCCCCGCTCCGTCCGTCTCGGAGCCCGCTCCGTCCGGCGCCGGCCCCGAGCCCGGAGCGGAGCCGGCCGAGCACCGCTCGGCCGATCCCGCCGATCCGAACGCCCCGCGCAAGCGCCGGCGCCGCCATCGCGGCGGCCGCCGCCACCACCGCCGCGCCGATCCGGAATCCGGCGGCCAGACCCCCGCCCCGTCCGATCCCGCGCCGCCACCGGCGGAGTAGTCGCATCGGCCCGAAGACCGACGGTCCTGCCGGCTTCATCAGCCGGCAGGACCGTCGAATCTTCTGCGTCGGACCGCGCCTACTCCGCGCGCGGAGGACCGCCCTCCGGGCGGCCGCCGCCGGGGCCGCGCGGACCGCGGGGGCCTCGGCGCCCTCCGCCGCCGGGACCGCCGAAGCCGCCGCCGAGGCGGAAGAGCGAGCCCCAGACCTCTGGCGAGACCATCTGGCCGAGGTCGAAGTCCGGGTCCTTCTCCCGCCACTCCGTCCCGAACGCCTCGTCGAGCTCGGCGTAGCCGTCGACGAGATCCGCGAAGAGGTCGCGCATCACCCGCGCGCCCTGGTCCTTCGGGATGGCGCTCGCCCCCTGCAGCTGCAGGTAGTCGGTCCAGCGCTGGATGCGCTCCATCGCGCGCTCGTTCATCCCGTCGGCGATCGCGAGGAGCGTCTCGGCGTCCGACTCGGCGAGACCGTTGCGCTCGACGAAGGACGACGCCATCCGCTGCGCGCGCTCGTCGGCCATGCGGTGGAACCGCTGGCGCATCTCCTCGCGCTGCTCGTCGGTCATCTCCTCCCAGCGCGGCGGGCCGCGCCGCTCGGGCCGCTCGCCCTCGCGCGCCTCGCCGGGCGCGGGAGGCTGCGCGGGCGCCGCGCCGGCGACGGCCGGCGGAGGCTCCGGCGGCGGAACGCCGTCGAACGACGGAACGGCGCGGACCGGCTCCTCCGCGGGCTTCTCCGCGGGTTCGGCGGCCGGCGGGACGGCGGGTTCGGCCGGTACCGGCTCCGCCGCCGCGACGGCGGCGGCCTCGGCCGGCGGCTCCGCCGGCCCGGCCGAGAGCGACCAGGCGGCGGACGCCACGGCGGCGCCGGCGACGGCGCCGCAGAAGAACGGCACGAGCTTGCGGTTCATTCGGCCGCCTCCGCCGGGGGCTCGGCGCCGGGGCCGCCCTTCGGGCCGCGCCGGCCGCCGGGGCCGCGCCCGCCGGGGCCGCCGGGACCGCGACGCATCTCGCCGCCGGGACCGCCCTTCGGACCGCGGCGTTCGCCGAACCGGCCCCACTCCTCCTTGAGGAGCTCGCGGGCCTTCGCGATCTGCTCCGCGCTGAGCGCCGCGCGGATCGCGATCACCTTGCGCGTCTGGAGCACCGCGACCTCGCGGCGCAGGTCCCAGACCTCGTTCACCGCGGCGAGGGCCGCGGCCTCGTCGACCGGATCCGCCTCGAGCGCCTTGGCCTGCTTCTCGAACGCGGCGGGAAGCTTGGCGTTGGCGGCCTTGAGCTGCGCGTCGAGGTCGGCGAACGTCGCCGCGAGCGCCTGTGCCTTCTCTTCGGGGAGGCCGATCTTCGCCGCCGTCTCCGGCTTTCGCAGGAGCGGGACGAGGAAGCCGAGCTGGCCGCCCTCGTTCATCCCGAAGCCGCCGCGGCCGGGGCCGCCCGCTCCGCCGGGACCGTCGTGGCGGGGTCCGCCGCGGCCGGGGCCGCCGAACGCACCGGGTCCGTCGCGGCGCGGGCCGGCGCCGGGACGGCGCGGACGCTCGCGGCGCGGGCCGGCGCCGGGCTCGGCGTCGGACGCGGGCGGCGGCGCGGCCTCTTCGATCGCCTCCGCGGGTTCCGCGTCGGGCGGCGGCGGGGCGGCTTCCTCCTGCGCGGAGGCGGGGACGGCGAGCCCGAGGGCGAGCGCCGCGAAAACGGGTAGCGTATGCTTCATGTGGGGTCCTTTCGGCTTGGGTTTGAAAACGGACGCCGGATCGTCCCGGCGCCTTTGAAACGGACGCCGGTCCGCCGATATTGTGCGCCCCGAAAACTTTTTTTTCGCGGCACAATATCCGCCGCCGCCCGTTCGTTGTATAATGCGCACCCATGTCCGACCCCTCCGCCAGCCCCTCCGACGAAGAGCTCCTGCGCCGCTACGAGCGCGCGGGCGACGCCGGCGCGATGGAGGCGCTCGTCCGCCGCCACGCCGCGGCGCTCGGCGCGTTCCTCGCCGGGTGGGGCGGCGACGCGGAGGCCGAGGACCTCGCGCAGGAGACCTGGCTGCGCGTCCTGCGCAGCCCCGGCGCCTTCCGCGGCGGTTCCTTCCGCGCGTGGCTCCTGCGCGTCGCCCGCAACCTTGCGATCGACCGCTCCCGCCGCCGCGCGCCCGCGCTGTGGCTCGACGCGCCGGCCGAGGGCGCCGGTCCCGACGCCCCGCCGCTCGTCGAGGTCCTCCCCGACGACGGCGCGCCCGCGCCCGACGCCGCGCTGCTCGGCGCCGAGGACCGCGCCCGGCTCCTCGCCGCCGTCCGCGCCCTGCCCGGCCCGCAGCGCGACGTCTTCCTCCTGCGCGCCGCCGGCGTCGCCTTCGCCGACATCGCCGCGCGCTTCGGCATCCCCCTCAACACCGCGCTCGGCCGTATGCACTACGCCATGAAGGCCCTGCGCGCCGCGCTCGACCCCCACGGAGAACCCACGCCATGAACGAACCCTCCGACGCCACGATCCTCGCCTCCGCCCGCCGCGCCCTCGCGGACGCCGCCCCCGCGGACCCCACCCCCGCAATCCTCGCCGCCGTCCGCCGCGAGGCCGCGCTCCGCGCGCGCCGCATCCGCCTCCGCCGCGCCCTCCTGCTCGTCGTGGCGGCCGCCGCCGCGGCCGTCGCCGCCTTCGTTCCGCTCTCCTCCGGCCCGCGCGTCGAGACCCCGTCCGATAGCGTCCGGACCGCCCTCGCGGAGAGCGGCGCGCGTCCGGAGACGTCGGACACGCCCGCCGCCGCGGCGCTCCGCCTCCTCGTCCTCGACGCCGCCGAAACGCGCGCCGCCCTCGCTGCCTCGTCGACGGACTCCGCCGCGGACGACGAGGCCGATTCCGGAACCGATGTCCTCGCCGGCGCCACTGCCGCGGACGACGCCGACTGGTCCTCCCTCTCCTTCGCCGAGGCGCTGCTCGCCTGGCAGGAGTCCCCTCTCGCGGCCTACGCCGACGCGGTCTACTGACCGCTCGGCTTCGCCGGCGGGACGCGGACGGCGAACGGATAGCGCATCCGCAGCTCGCCGTCGAGCGAAATCTCGACCCAGTAGACGCCCGGCTCGCGGAAGCCGACGCCGAGGAAGTTCTCGATGTTCGTGTGCGTGGCGACGGGGTTCTTGAGCGCGACCTCGAGCTCCTTGCCCTCGAGTACGGGCGTGACGCCGTCCGGCGCCATGAGGCGCGTGCGCTGCTTGAAGGAGCCCTCGCCGCTCCCCCACCGCGTCGCGACGCACAGCCGCATCAGGCGCACCGGCAGGCGCTGGACGGCGATGCCGTCGTTGAACACGCCGAGGAAGATGAACCGGCCGTTCGCCTCCTGGCGGACGTCCTCGCACAGCACGCTGAAGGTCGGATCGGGGGTCATCATGTGTTTCGTCTCCATGCCCCGCAGGATACCACGCCCGCCTCCCCGCGCGCAAGGGTCCGTGGATTTCCGCGCCGCTTTCTGCTAGACTCCCGCCCAGCCCTCCGCCTCGCGCTCCTCACTCGTCACTCGTCACTCGTCGCTCCCGATGACCTCCATCTTCCGCTCCGAACCCAGCAAGATCGTCTGCACCTGCTCCCCCGGCATCGCCCCCATCCTCGCGCGGGAGATGGCGGATCTCGGCTTCCGCACGACCGACGTGCTCGAGTCCGCCGTCGAGACCGAGGGCACGCTCGCCGACTGCCTCCGCCTCAACATGCACCTGCGGACCGCGCACCGCGTGCTCTACGCGCTCGACGTCTTCCGCGCCCGCAACGGCGAGGACCTCTACGACGAGCTCGTGCAGATCCCCTGGGAGCGCTACCTCGACCCGCACGGCTACTTCTCGATCGACCGCTGGGTCGACAACCCCACGATCCGCAACTCCTCCTTCGCCGCGCTCAAGGCCAAGGACGCCGTCGCCGACCGCATGCGCAACGCCTGCGGCCGCCGCCCCGACTCCGGCAACGAGCGCACCGACGCGTGCCTCTTCCTGCACTGGGCCGGCGACCGCGCCTCGATCTACATCGACACCACGGGCGAGTCGCTCTCCTTCCGCGGCTACCGCGCCGTCTCCTCCGCCGCGCCGATGCGCGAGTCGCTCGCCGCCGCGCTCGTCCTCGCCTCCGGCTGGAACCGCCGCGGCCCGTTCCTCAACCCGATGTGCGGCGGCGGCACGCTCGCGATCGAGGCGCTCTGGATCGCCCAGGGCCGCGCCCCCGCGATGCTGCGCGACAACTTCGCGTTCATGCACCTGGCGTGCTACGAGCCCGCCGTCTGGACCGACCTCAGGTCCGAGGCGATCAAGTCCTGGAACGCCGCCCGCGCCAACGCGCCGGAGATCGTCGCCTCCGACATCGACCCGGCGGCGGTCGACGCCGCCCGCGCCAACGCCGACGTCGCGCAGGCCGAGGGCCGCATCCGCCTCGAGACGTGCGACCTCCTGGCCTCGCCCGTCCCCGAGTCCGCCGAGCGCGGCGTCGCGATCCTCAACCCGCCCTACGGCGGCCGCATCGGCGACCCCGTGCGCCTGCGCGACACCTACGAGGACATCGGCGCCTTCCTCGCGATCGCCGCCGCCGCGAACCACGACGGCTTCGTCTTCACCGGCAACCCCGACCTGGCGGACGCCGCCGGCCTCTCCTCCGACCGCCGCCGCACGTTCTGGTCCGGCGACATCGAGTGCGTCCTCCTCGAGAACCCCTCCCTCTCCGCCGCCGCCCGACGCCGCTTCTCCCGCCGCAACCCCGGCATCGCCCTTCCGCCGAGCGCGGCGGTGTGCTAGAATCTCCCCCCATGAAAGAGAACGTCTTCGAGCTCTCCGGGGTCTCACGGTCGTTCGGCGCGCTGAAGGCCGTGGACGACCTCACGCTCTCACTCGCAAGGGGCGAGGTGACGGGGTTCCTCGGCACGAACGGCGCCGGCAAGACCACGACCATCAAGATGCTGATCGGGCTCCTCCGCCCGACGTCCGGGACGGTGCGCCTCTTCGGCGGCGACCCCGCCGACGCGGCTACCCGCGCCCGCATCGGCTACATGCCGGAGACGGCCTACTACTACCCCTACCTCAACGTCCGCGAGCTGCTCGCCTTCTACGGCGGCGTGTGCGGCATGGACCGCCGGACCGTCCGCTCCCGCACGGAGGAGCTGCTGGAGGAGGTCGAGCTCGCCGACGCCGCGCGGCGCCCGCTCCGCACCTACTCCAAGGGCATGCTCCAGCGCGCCGGCATCGCGCAGGCCCTCCTCCACGACCCCGACCTGCTCGTCCTCGACGAGCCGTTCACCGGCCTCGACCCGCTCGCCCGCATCCACTTCCGCAACCTGCTGCGCCGCCTCCGCGACCGCGGCAAGTCGATCTTCTTCTCCTCCCACGAGCTGGGGGAGACGGAGCTGCTGTGCGACCATGTCGCGATCATGAAGCGCGGGCGCTGCATCTACCACGGCCCGGTGGACCGCCTCGCCGGCGACGGCCGCGGCAACCTCGAGCGCCTGTTCCTCGACGTCCTGGAGAAGGGAGGCGTGGCATGAGGAGACACCTTCGCCGCATCGGCGCGCTCGTCCGGCTCTCGCTGCTCGAGCTGTGGCGCCGCAACGACCTGTTCGCGCTGCTGGTCCTGGCCCTCGCGCTGCTCGTCCCGCTCTCGCTGGCGCGCCCGTTCGGAACCGCCGGCGCCACGCGCTTCTACGACGACGCGGCGCTGCTGCTCGTCTGGGGCTACTCGATCTTCGTCTCCCTGGGCGTCGGCGCGCGCCTCTTCCCGGGCGAGTTCGCGAGCCGGAGCATCTATCCGCTCCTCGCCAAGCCCGTCTCCCGCGGCGAGCTGCTCGCCGGGAAGTACGTCGGCGGGGTCGTCGCGGCATGGTCCGCCCTGGCCTTCTTCTACGCGCTGTGGGCGGTCTCGTCCGCGCTGCGCGGCGGGGACGGCCTCTCGCTCTGCCTCCTCCAGGCCTTCGCGCTGCACGCGGTGTTCTCGGCGCTCGTCGTGGCGGCGGCCGTGGCGGGATCCTTCCTGCTGACGCCCTCCGCCAACGCGACGCTGCTCGCCATCCTCTTCCCCGCGATGCTCTTCTTCGGCCGGCGCCTGCCCGAGTTCGCGGAGGGCGCGCGGGGCCCGGTGCGCCTGCTGGCGCGCGCCGCCTACTGGATCGCCCCGCACGCGGAGTTCTTCGACATGCGGCAGCGCCTCGTCCACGGCTGGGGCGGCGTCGACCCCGCCGTCTTCCTCGCGGCCGCGGGCTATGGAATCGCCTACGCGCTGCTGCTGCTGCTGCTCGCCCGGTTCCTCTTCGAGCGCAAAAGCCTGTGAGACGCCTTCCCGCCATCTGCGGCGCGGCGGGGGCCGCGGCCGCCGCCGCGCTGTGCGCGGGCCTGCTGGCGCGGGCGGACGCGGCGCGCCGCCCGCAGGGCCTGGAGGGCGGCGACCTGCTCGCCGTCCTGCTCGGCGACGCCCGGAAGGACCTCGCCGGCGCGATGGTCCGCGAGGCCGACGTCTACTTCCACGGCGGCGTCTCCGACATGCACGATCTCCACCACCACCACGAGCACGGGGAGGACTGCCCGTGCGACGAATGCCGGGAGGAGCACGGCCACGACGAGCACGACCACGAAGACGAGGACGACCAGGACGAGGAGGGGCACGAGTCGCACGGCCCCGACCCGTGGCGCTGGATCAACGCCGGCATCCGCGCCCCGGAGGTCCACCGGCACCTCGACGGCGAGCGCTCGGTGGAGCTGATGCCTTGGTTCTGGGCGGCCGCCCGCGCCGACCCGCACAACGTCGAGGCGTGGGGCTCGGCCTTCCACGTCGCCCTGCGCATGCTGAAGGACGAAGGACTCGCCTTGCGCATCGCCGAGGAGGGGCGGCGCCACAACCCCTCGTCGATCGAGCTGGCCGACACGCTCGGGCAGGCCTATCGCGCCGAAACGGTCCGCGACGACGCGAAGGCGGAGGAGGCGTTCCGCGCCGCGGTGGAGCTCGTGCGCGGACGGGAGGCCCTGAACGAGGGCGAATACGTCGCCTTCTTCGACGCCGTCTCCCACCTCGCCGAATCGGCCCGGGAACGTGGGGACTCCCCTGCCCTCTCCGCCCTGCTGGAGACGGCGCGCCGCGTCGCCCCCGACCACCCGACCGTCCTCTTCGTCTCGCGCGAGCTGGACGCCCTCCGCGCCGAGCCCGCCGGCCTTCCGTGATTTGTTTTTCCCTGCTCCGCCAGGAGCCGGTCCTGCTCCGCGTTTTCGACAGGATTGCAGGATTTGCAGGATGGACAGGATGTGTTTGTGTTGCCCTGCTCCGGAGCGGCTCCGGCTCGCATCCGCTCTTGCGGCGCGCTTGCGCGCCGCCATCCCAATCCGGCCCGCGCGGCGCGGCTCCGCCGCGACGCGCGAGGCCGGGTTTCCCCCGTCAGCGGTATTTCACGATGCACCACAGCGCCCGGAAGCCGTCCTTCCAGCCGATGTGCTTGCCTTCCTTGTAGGTGCGGCCGTTGTAGGAGATGCCGACCTCGTAAACGCGGAGCCCGGCGCGGGCGACGCGGGACGTGATCTCCGGCTCGAAGCCGAACCGGTCCTGCTGGAGCGAGGGGAGTATCTCCTTGAGCACCGGCGTGCGGAACGCCTTGTAGCAGGTCTCCATGTCCGTGAGGTTCAGGTTGGTGAACCAGTTGGAGAGCGTGGTGAGCAGCCGGTTGCCGACGCTATGCCAGTAGTAGAGCACGCGGTGCGGCGCGCCGCCCATGAAACGGGAGCCGAAGACGACGTCCGCCTTTCCCGCGAGGATCGGCGCGAGCACTTGCGGGTATTCGGCCGGGTCGTATTCGAGGTCGGCGTCCTGGACGATCGTCGCGTCGCCCGTCGCCGCCGCGAATCCCGTCCGCAGCGCCGCGCCCTTGCCGCGATTCTGTTCGTGATACAGCCGGACGATCTCATTGTCCGCGTCGCCCTCGATCGCCTCCATCGCCACGCGCGAACCATCCGTCGACCCGTCGTCCACGAGGATGATCTGCTTCCTCATCGCCACCGCCTTCACGGCCTCGACGAGCTTCCCCAGCGTCCGCTCCTCGTTGAAGCAAGGAACGACGACCGAAAGCATGAAACCCTTCGGAATTTCATTCATGGCCCGGATTCTAACAGATGCGAAAACCCGAGGCAACCACCCGGAAGGATTGCGTGCGGGACCGCGCTTCGCACGGGCCGCACGAGCGCCGCCGGCGTGGCGGGGCACCACACCCGCCACGCCGCGCAAGGCCGCCCTATTCCGCCGGCACCCAATATCCGAACGGCGTCTGTTCCCACCGCTCTTCCTTCTCGGGCGGCGGCGGGGGCGGAGGTGGCTCCGCTGCGGCATCTCCGCGATGCCAGTTCCGCTCATCCCAGTCGACGTTCATCTTCAGGAACGGCCGCCAGTTCTCCGCGGGCTCCACGACGGTCCTCCCTTCGCGGCCGAGCTGCCTCACGAGCAGCTTCGTCCGGTTCTCCATGCACGTGAGGTAGTTGTATCGCGCCGCGAAGTTCCGCGCGCGGAAGGACGCCGCGTATCGCGCCTTCGGATCTCCCCAGAAGAGCGGGCGGATCCGTTCGCGGACAATCCCGGCCTCCTTCGCCTTCCACGCGGCGTTCCGCGCCCAGTCGGGGCACGCGACCGCCGCCGCGAGAAACAGCGCGGCGGCGACCGCGGCGGAAAGTCCGCGCGCAAGCCGCGCGTCAATCCGCGCTTCCGCCCGTTCCGCCGCAAGCGCGACGGCCAGGCACCCCAATGCCGAGAGCCACGGCTGGTAGCGCGTGTAGCCGACCATCGCGTCCGGGACGAATACAAGCAGCAGCAGCCCCCCGATTCCGAATGGTCGACCCATCGGCAAAAACAGCAGAACGGCGAACATCAGCCACATCGCCGCCCGGACGCGTCCGTCGGGCAGGAGGCCCTGGTGCCACCACTCGCAGTCCGGTTCGAATTCCGGCCGATCCAGTTTCCGCCGGTAGAACGCGAGCGTCGCCCGCGGCGACAGGTAGGCGTGGGCAAAACGGCCGGCTCGGCCCATTTCCCGCCAGTCGTCGTTTCCACTTCCGACGTCCCAGGTCAGATCCTTCGCGGGGAACCGTTCCGCGTCGGCGGTCATGAACGGGTACAGCGGGTGCCCGTAGGTCCGCCACGACGTTCCGATCGGATTCCAGCAGACCGTTCCCGCCACGAGCGCCACGGCGGCGGTCCACGCCGCGAAGCGCCCCGTCCACGCCTTCCACGCGCCGCGGTCCCTCCGGACCGTCGCGACGAAGAACGCCGCCGCGAAAACCGACAGGGCGAGGATGCCGTTGAGTTTCAGCGTCGCCATCCATGCCGCCCAGACCGTCAACGCGATCCAGTCGCACTTCCTCCGCCGCAGCGCGTCCTGCATCGCGAGCAGGAGCCCGCACGACGCGAACGCCACGCACGAGTCCACCGGCAGACGCCACGCGACCGCCGGCAGCACGAAGACCAGGGCCGCGACGAGCGCCCACCGCGCGAAGCCGCGGAATGCCCGGACGCCTGACAGGAGGACGCCCAGCCACAGCAATGCCGGCAGCGGAAACGTCAGCGCGAGGGGGTCTTCGACGAACGTGTAGGCCACCGCCGAGAAGACGGCGAGCGTCTTCGGAAGAAATGCCACATGGAGCGGCGCCATCCCCCACGGGTCGAGACCCAGCGACGCCGTGATTCCCTCCGCCATCGGGTCCGAGACGGGATTCCATCCCTCGATCAGCAGCTGCACCATCGGCAGGTGGTACGCCGGCATGTCGGGCCTCTCCATCGAGTCCCAGACGAAGGGAGGGACCAGCCACCGAAGCGCGATCAGGAGCAGCGCGAAAAGAGCTGTCGCTCCCAGCGCCGCGCGCAACCTCTTCCTTCGCGCGAACGGCGCCGCGACGACCGCCGCAAGCGCGGTCCACCACTGCCACGCCGCGCAATGCCCGCCGAAGAGGAACGACGCGCAGGCCAGCAAAACCACGAGCAGCGGAAACACCAGCACCTGGCGCTCGAACGTTTCAAACGCATCGCGCACGAGGCCCGGAGGCCGCGTTTCGCGGGCTCCCCCAGTCTCGCGCGGTCGTGCGTCGAAGATTCGAGTGAACTGCATACTATCTACCGCCTATTCTCAAAGCCCGCGTCTCGTACTTCGTGGCAAGTCGTTCGTCCCCGTTTTTGCGAGCGGCCATGGCCAAGTGCCAAAGCGCTTCTTCGTCATCCGGCTTGATTCTTACGATCCGTTGCCAAAGGGCAACCGCCGCATCCTGCTTTCCGAGTTTTGATTTGAGAAGAGCCAGCCTGTGGGCGGCTCCAAGGTTGGGAAGTTTGCCCGAGACGGCCATTTCGTATTCCCGTTCCGCAGCTTGCGTATCGTGCTGCAGAATTTCGAAGACATGACCGCGGTGGAAATGCCATTCCTTCTTCTTTTCCTCCGAGGAATCGACGCGGAGCATTTCGTCAAAAAGCCGAAAGGCTGCGTCCGCGTTGTGGTTTGCTTCCATTTCGTAAGTGCCGCGAAGGGCGAAAACGGTCGCCATGTGGCGGGAATCCGGCCCGACTGCATCTTCAATTTCGCGACAGAGGCGGAGCGCTTCTTCGTAATGTTTTCTGCTGAACTCCATCAAGGCCAGGACCTTTTTGTTGGAAAAGAACTCCGGATGGTTCCGGACGCTCGCCTCTATGACTTCCGTACCATTTCCCCACGCCATAGCCCAAGACATCGTTTCAGCAACGCCCCAAATGCGCGTCCCGGCAAGCACCACCGCAAGGAACAAGCCGAAACAACGTCGCCACCCCGCTTCGCCTTTTGGCGAAAGGATAAAGTCCGCAGTCCACGCGGAAAGACCGATTGACGCCAATCCCATGTAGTAGTCTCCGAAAGGACCGTTTCCGAAACCGAGACAGTTGCTTGTCGGCGCAAAACCCAGAAGAAATACGAGAAGACAATATTTCCGAATGGATTCTTTACGAATCCATGATAGGCACCAACCTGTCAACAAAAGCAGAACCATCCAATACGCGGCTAGTTTCGAGACAGAAACATCTCCCCAACGGTAGGAACCGGAGATAAAGAGATGTTCAAAAGGCCAGTACCAAAGGAGATAGTGCTGAAGAAAAAAATACGGAGAAGACACGATGGTCTGGAGTCTCGTTGCTTCAACGCCGCCCATGCCGGTCGAAACCACTCTTGCTGAACCGATGTGACGAAGGAGGAGATAAAGAATAAGGAGAGCCCAGTAGAACGCGTGCGCCGTACGGGCATCCTTCGTTCCAAGCCGACCGGGACGGAGGTAGAAATCGAAAAAGACGAGCAACGGAACGACGGAAACCGCGCATTCGTAGGAAAGAAGAGAAAACAACAAACAAAGACCTGCAAAATGAATGCGTGATTTTCGAAATCGATTGCCGTCCCATGCCGAATCGTGGAGAACGACGGCCCCTGCAGCGAAGGCGACCATCACGAGAATGTTCACGGTGCTGAGCCATGCCGCGGTCGAAACGAGCGTCGGGGAGAACATCCAAATCGAAGCGGCCAGAAGCGCTTTCTGCTCCGAACCGAGGATTCGCCTGCACAGAGCGCGGACAGGAAAAAAGGAAATCGCGCCCACCAGAATACCAACAAAATGACACCAGCGAATGCCAAACGGAGCCAGAAAAGAAAAAGCGAAGAAGATCAGGTTCTTCACTGGCCGGAATAACTGGAACGTATCTGTTCCCAGCAACGAAACGATTGAATCGGCTTCCGCAACGAATCGGAATTCCTGCGTGTCATCGATAAGGAACAACGTGGACGATATGGAGAGACTCATCATCGCTACATAACAGACAGGGACAAGGAAGCCGAGATACTTCTGGAGACTATCAAGTCGTTGTTCCGTGAAAAACCGTTTCATATCGCGAATCCTGGCAATGTCGGGCAATCGGGTCGAGCTTGTTTGAATCTAGAACTATTGTCCTTCAATTGGTTTCCGTTGTGTCATTGACTTTGATTTTGCATCGGATGCCCGATAGGACAAAGCGAGGTTCCAGAGGATGTCGCGGGTCACGCCTCCCGAGCGAACGGCCTTCTCCCACAGCCGGATTGCGTCATCGCACTCGCCACGAAGCGCCTTGAGCCGGGCGAGCCGGTTCACGCAGGGAACGAGATCGACCGTAAAATCTCCGGAAAGCGCTTTCTCGTATTCGGCTTCCGCAGTTTTTGCGTCTCCGCACAAATCCTCGAAAACACACCCTCGGTAGTACTTCAACAAAGACGAGAAGATGGGCGAAGCGTCAATGTCGGACACACGGTCCAGCAGGTCAAAGGCTTTGTCCGCGTTCCGTTCGACGGTAATCGCCCTCCAGATTCCGGACAAAACGAAGGAAGCGTCTTTTGTCTTCGCAGACTCCTGTTTCATTTCCAATTCGTATTCTGAAAGCAAATGGTCGTACCGACCCCGGTTCAGGTCGACAATCGTCTTCAACCGATCTCGAAAGAACAAGTCGCCGGTCATCACAAGAAGCAGCTTTTCGTAGTATTTCCGGAGCGAAGGATTCTCGATGCAATTCCGGCCCGTCCCGACCGACAACTGGTATCCCTTCGGGATGTTTCTCTGTGCGTGACCGATTCGCCAATGATGCGAAACATCCACCTCAAGATGGGAAAGAAGCGGATCGGGCAAGGCGAAGACGTCCGTCAGCAACATGTCGAGGTTCCTGCATTCCCAGACTGTGGTCCCTTTCATGATGGCATCCGTGAAACACACGCCGGCAAGACCCGCCCGACGGGCGGCCAGAATGCTGGGGACGGACATCGAGCAGAGACCTTCCCGCGGATTCTCTCCGCGGCGGACCGCCGCAATTGCCCGCAAGGAAGCGCTCCGCGGTTCCCACTCGAGGTAGCACGCACGCTCGTCCACGGCGGATCGCTTCGTGGCGTAGGCCGTCTCGACGTTCAGGAAACGGGCCGTGACGACCGGAACGGCAATCCGGTTCCAGCACAGGCCGAAGACTGCCAGAACGGCAAGAGAACAACAAAACAGACGGTCAGGGGCAATCTCGCCGGAACAAGATTCGTTCGATCGACCGGACCGGACCGTCATGCGCCCCGAGAGAACCGCGATTCCGCACAACGACAGGAAATACTGTTGCGTGAAATGCCGCCCGGCCATGAAGTCTCCGCCGACGGAAACGACATAGACACCGTAAACGGCCAAGCCGAGAAACAGCGGAATCAGACTCCGTTCTCTGGCAATGACAGCAAAGACGAAGAACAGTAACGGAACGAGGAGGAGCATCGGATCGAGCATCCACGACGAAACGCAATACCAGAAACCGCTCGTTGCGTAGTCGCCCAAAGGGATGCCCGTGTGGAGTTTCGCATAGTAGGTGTTCGGGAAGGGGAATCCGTAGTAAAGAACCGAAAACGCCGTCCACGCGACAAAAGGCGACAATCCCGCGAGACCGACGGGGATGCGGCTCCAAAACGGAACTCTCGTCCGGACAAGATACGCCCAGACGGCCATGGGAATGAAGATCAGGACGGAATCCGTTCTCGCCATGGCGAGCAGCGCCATCAGCAGGGCGAGAAGGAACAGTCGCCCTTTTCCGAGAACCGGATGCCTGCAATAGACATCGAAGAAGACGGCTCCCAGGAAAAACAACAGGGAGTTTTCTAGGCCGGAAGTCGTGAATGTCATGAAGCAGTGGCCGAAGATCGTCAGTCCGAGCATGCACACGACCGTCGCCGGCGAAGGACAGAACCGGAAAAACAGAATCCAGGCGGCCAGACCGGAAAACACGAGACCGAGGAGAAGCCCGCATACGTCCGGATTGTCCGTGAACAGAAAGACGAAGGCCTGAATCAACGTGAGGAGCGGACATGTCGTCGCCGTCGTGCGATATCCCACGTTGTAGACGAACCCCTTGCCTTCGGCAAGGTGTTTCGCCATGATGTAGCCGTGGTAGGCGTCATCGCTGTTCCATCCGTAAAGAGCCACGCAAACGAGGAAGACGCATAGGGCGAGCCAACGGATGAAAAGATCCTTTTTGCGAATTGAGACGGCACTGTCAGACGCTACCATGCGGTTCTCCTCGCTTTTCACATCGTTCGTGGGGCGTTTCATCTTGGATGATTCCTGCGGCAATCGTGTTTTTGCGCTTCCTTCAAACGATCGAAAAGTCTTCGGGCTCGATCACGAACGGCACCGCAACGACCGCCGCGACCGTGGTCCACCACTGCCACGCCGCGCACGTCCCGCCGAAGAGGAACGACGCGCACGCGAGGAGGACGACGAGGAGGGGGAATACGAGCACCTGCCGGGCGAAGATCTCGAGCGCGGTTCCGGTGCAAGCCGGTCGCGGCCTCGCGGGACGCGAGGCCGCGACGGTTTGCGACGACCGCGCGTCGGAAGCGCCTGTCGGGAGCTCGCTCATCGTGCGGCGGATTACAGGGCGAGCGTCGCAGCAACGCCTCTGCGGTCGAGACCGAGGGCGAGAAGGGCACGGACGAGCGTGTCGAGCGTCGCCGCGCCGGGATTCTTGAGAAAGCGGGAGACGTTCGGTTGCTTCGTTCCCATGCGGCGGGCCATCTCGGCTTGTGAGACGGCCGCTTCCCGGCGACGGCGGTTGATTTCCTTCGTTGCGGCGATCCGCATTTCGACGATTTCCTTTTCCTCCGGCGTCATGCCGAGGAAATCTCCGTAGTCGCCGTGCGACCAGCCGGCTTTTTCAAGGCGTTTGAGCGTTTTCGCGTCCATTATCGTTTTCCTCCGTTGCGCACGCGGTCGAACGCCGCGAGACGTGCTTTGCTGTTTTCGATTTCCTGTTTCGGCGTCGATTGGGTTTTCTTTTCGAACACCGCCGCGATGACCACGACGTCGGGATCCGTTCGGCAGACAATCCGCCACGTCGCGTTTTTGTCGACCACGCGCAATTCCAGGCACCGGCGTCCGATTGCCGGCATCGGTCTCGCGTGCGGCATTCCGATGGTCTCTCCGTCTTGAAGCAAACCGATCAGGCGGCCTGCTTCCTGTCTGGCAAGATCCGAGAATGGCGGAGATTTGATCTCGCCGGAAAGCCAGAAGACGTCCTTCCGGGATGTGGATTGGCGTTGCATGACGTGGATAATATCATATTGATATTGATTGTCAAGAACGATTTTTCATGCGGCGCGCAACGCGCGCCGCCATCCCAATCCGGCCCGCGCGACGCGGCTACGCCGCGGCGCGCGAGGCCGGGTTTCACTCGTCCGGCGGAATGACGTGCTGCCGGTTCGCCGCGAGCGAGCAGACGACCTCGACGGCCTCCGACGTGCCGTCGATCGTCACCGAGTAGGTACCTCCCGCCGGACACTTCGGCTCAATCTCGATGTAGTTGGTGGAGCCGAGGAGCTTCGTCTTCCAGTCGTCGCCAATCAGCTCCATCTTGTTCTCCGTCCGCCAGTTTTCCGCCGACGTCTCGATGAGCTTCATGTTCGCGATGCAGGCCTTCCGCTGCGCCTCGTTCCGATTCCGGACGAAGTTCGGAATCGCGATGGCCGAGAGGATGCCGATGATCGCGACGACGATCATGATCTCGACGAGCGTGAAGCCCTGTCCGCGCGGCGTGTCCATCGGGGTGGTTCGGGGTGTGGATCGGAGGAATGGCCGCGGATTCTAGCAGAAAAATTGTTGCATTGCAACCGCATTTTCCCGCCGCCCGGAAGGAGACCGCGATTGCTTCGCAACGCAATCTCGGGCGAAAACCGGTCCGCCTCGCCATGGCCGCTGCGCGGCCGGGCGGAACCGGTTTTCGCCCCATCGGATTATTGACATCCGGCGGAAACGCTTCTCCGCATAGCCGCGAAGCGGCGTACGATGCGGGGAGCGTTTCCGCCAACGTGGCGTCGCGAAGCGATTGCGTTTGAATCGGCTACCGCTGTTCCCGTCCGAGATCCGGATTGCCGGTCAGCTCGCGGACCATTTCCAGCATTTCCGCGGACTTCTCTGGCTGACCGGAATTCCGGTAGGCGATCGAGAGGTTCCAGAGGACCGACACGTTGTCCGGCGAGATGGTCCTGGCCTTCTCCCAGAGGGCGATGGCCTCGGCCCGCTCCCCCCGGAGCGCCTTGAGCCGGGCGAGCCGGTCCGCGCAGGCGACGAGACCGACGTCCCAATGTCCGCTTAATGCTTCCTCGTAATACTCTTCGGCATTTTCCTTATCTCCGTCGAGCGCTTCAAAAATGCGGCCGCGATGGAACAGGACCAATTTTCCGGTTTCCTCCGGATCGGTGACCGCGGCGAAACGATCCAGCATTTCGGTTGCGGTCTTCCGGTCCTTCGTCACGCCGAGCGCGTGGGCGAAACGGGAATAGTAGACGCCGGCCATCCGTGGAGAGTCCGGTCCGACCTTTTGCTCGATCCGGTTTCCAACGGAGAGAACGTCGTCCCAACGTTCTTCGGCCATCAGGCCGAAAATGGAACCGCACAGGTTTTGGAGCGAGTCGGGGAAATTCCGGGCCGCTTCCGCGAAAGCCAGATCGTCGCTCGTCCAGAGATGCGCCCACCGCGCCGCCTCCGGCACCGCCGCCGCGCGGACGAGCGCGAACGCCGCCACGGCGGAAAGCGCCGGAATCCGCCAGCGGCCTCTCGCCTCCGCGAGCCACCACGCAATCTCGACGCTTCCCGCCGCGAGTCCGACGGAGGCGAGCGCGAGGTAGTAGTCGCCGTAGGGACCGTTCCCGAGCCCGAGGCAGTTGCAGACCGGCGCGAGGGCGAGGACGGCGAAAAGGACGGAGAACGAGAGCGCCGGACGCCGCTTCCGGAGGACGAACGCCAGCGCGAGGACGGAGCCCCCCGTCACGGCGCACGCCGCGAGAACCGCGGGGGACACCTCGCCCCAGACGTAGCTTCCGCCGACGGAGAATCGTCCGAACGGCCAGAACCAGCTCGCGAGGTGCTGCATCGCGAACCACGGGGAGGAGACGATCAGCTGTCCGCGCGTGGCCTCGATCCATCGTCCGCCCGCCTGGCCGACCGCGCCCGAGAAGTGGCGCAGGACAAGGAAGAGGAACACGACAGTCCAGTAGAACGCGTGGGGAATCCACGCCCGGCGGTTTCGCAGGCGTTCCGGACGGAGAATCCAGTCGAACGCGAGCAGGATCGGCGCAACGGCGACGGCGCACTCGTAGGAGACGAGGGCGAGGAACAGGAGGACGCACGCGGCGGCGGTTCGCGACGGGCGGAACGCGCCGCCGTCCAACGCCTTGTCGTGGAAGACGATGGCCAGCGCCGCGAACGAGACCATCACTTGTATGTTCAAGCAACTGAGCCATGCCACGCACGAGACGAGCGTCGGCGAGAGAAGCCAGATCGCCGCCGCGGCGAGCGCCTTCCAGTCGTTTCCGGAGACGCGGCGGCAGAGCGCCCGCACGGGGAAGAAGGAAAGGATGCCGACGGCGATGGCGAAGACGTGGCACCACTCGACGCCGAACGGCTCGAGCCTGGAGAAGACGAGCCAGAGGGCGTTCTTGACGGGACGGAAAAGTCCGAAAGTGTCGAAGCCGGTGAGCAGGCGAAGGACGGAGAAAGACCGCACGAAGTCCAGCTCGCCCGGATCGTCCGCCGGAAACAGCTTGTCCGTCACGGACTGGAGCGTCACCGCCCCATAGACAAACGGAACGAGGACGAGCAAGGCCTGTCTGATTTTCCAGGACCGGTCGGATTCTTTATTCCCGTTCGCCATCAAGAACTCCTTTTCGCATTTCGTTGTTTCTCGCGGCAGTCAGTCGGCGGACTTTTGCGCGCAATTCGGCGCAACGTCTGTCCTGCCCTTCTTGGGCACAAGCCACCGAAAGATTCCAAAGCAGCATCACGTTGTCCGGCGCAAGGACGATGGCACGTTCCCACAAGGCAATCGCCTCTAGGCGTTCGCCCCGAATCGCCTTGAGCCTTGCGAATCGATCCGCACAAGGAACGAGGTCCACGCCCAACCGACCTTGAAGGGCCGCTTCGTATTCCGATTCAGCCGATTGTTCGTTCCCCGTCAGATCTTCAAAGACACATCCGCGGTAGTAGTGGACGAGTTTCGACTCGACCTCCGTTTTCGAGAGAAGCGCACATCGATCCAGAAGGGAGAGTGCTTTCTCCGCGTTCTTTTCGACGATAAGCGCGTGGAGGGCGCGGATGCGGAGCACTTGCGACATCATCGGGGATTCCGGTGACAATTCCTTCTCGATTATCTCGCAAAGATCCAATGCTTCACGGAAGCGTCCTTCGTTGCTCAAGGTCCCGAGGACGAATACCTTGTTCGAGACCCAGTCCGGAAAGTTTCGGCAGCTTTCCTCGTGCGCGGCGATGCCGTCGCTCCACAACCGCGCCCATCGCGCCGATTCGGCGGCGGCTGCGATTCTCGTCAGGACGAACAGGAAAACAACCAACCATGCGGCAATTCGGCACTTGCCGCGAATTTCCGACAGAAGAGAGGCGATTTCGACACATCCCGCGGCAAGGCCGACGGAGGCCAGAGTCAAATAATAATCCCCGTAGGGACCGTTTCCCGTTCCCAGGCAGTTGCTGACCGGGGCGAAGGAAGCAATGGAGAAAAGAATGCAGAAGGAGAGCGCGGGTGTCTTTCGCCGGAGAAGAACCGCCCCGACGAGCGCAAGGAGCCCGAATGCCGAACATCCTGCAAGCGTCCAAAAGGAGATGTCGCCCCATCGGTATCCGCCCAGCACGGTGAACCGGCCGAAAGGCCAGAACCAGCTTGAAAAATGCTGGAGTGTGAACCAAGGCGAAGAAATGACGAGCTGCCAGCGGTCGGCTTGCGCCCAAAGACCTTGCGTTTCGGTTCTCGAGGACGCCATCGTGCGCAGGACGAGATAAACGGCGGCAATCGTCCAATACGTCGCGTGGGCGGTGCGCGCTCGTGCCTCCGCCAGCCGGCCCGGACGAAGAATGAAATCGAAGAGGAGGAGAACCGGGACCACCGCGATGGCGCACTCGTAGGAAACCAGGGCCAAGAACAGGAATCCGCCGGCAAGGGCGACTCGCGACGGATGGAACGACCCGCCGTCCCACGCCTTGTCGTGAAAGACGAGCGACAACGCCGCGAAGGCAGCCATCACCTGGATGTTGAGGCCGCTGAGCCACGCTGCAGACGATACGAGCGTCGGAGAGAGAAGCCAGATGGACGCTGCAGCGAGAGCCTTCCAGACGGAATCGGTAATCCGGAGGCACAGAGAGAGGACGGGGAAGAACGAAAGGACGCCGAACGCAATGGCCACGATGTGGAACCATTCGACCCCAAGCGGTGCGAGTTCAGAAAACAGAAGCCAAAGGAGGTTCTTGACCGGACGAAAATAGCCGAACGCGTCTTGGCCGGTCAACAATTGAAGGGGAGTAGCTGTCCGAACGAAATCCATTTCAGGCGGATCGTCGACCGGAAACAACTTGCCCGCCACGGATGGAAGCATCTCCGCCACATAAACGATCGGGACGAGAAAGCAGAGAAACTGCTGGAGTTTATTGGATCGAGCGTCGTCAATCATGGGGGAATGGATGGACGTCCATTAAGTCTACCAAAACCATCCCATATCCGCAATTGCCTTTTCGGACGCAAAACCTACGGGATTTCAAACAAGAAATCGGGCGGCTTCGAACCCGAAGCCGCCCGAAAAGCGATGCGAAACTCGTTCGCATGCTTGATTGCGCGAAGCAATTATGTGGAGGGCGTCGCCGCCGTCGCGTTCTCGGGCAGGATGTGCTTGGGCTCCTTCGCGGTCTTGTTGCACTCGACCTTGACGCCCGTGTCCGCATCGGCCGTGACCGTGTAGGTGCCGCCAGCGGCGCAGACGGGGAGGACCTTGATGTAGTTGTCGGTGCCGACAACCTGGGTCTTCCAACCATCGTTGTTGAGAGCGGTCACGGCATCCGCCGAGAGGTTGTTCTCGGTGAGGTAGTTCTCGCAGGCCGTGGAGATCTGGCGCATGTTGGAGATGCAAGCCTTGGCCTGGGACTGGTTGCGGTTGCGGACGAAGTTCGGGATCGCGATGGCGGCGAGGATGCCGATGATGGCGACCACGATCATGATTTCGACCAGGGTGAAGCCCTGCTGGAGCTTTTTCATGGTGTGTTTCCTTTTGTTTTGAGGTTTGTTGGTTTCGTTTTCGTGTTTCGAAAGTTGAATCTTCAAACGACGGCGGAACCGTCGGCGCTTTCCTTCTAGCAGACCCCGTGCCAACTCGCCTTGCGAGGGGTGGCTGGCGGCGGCTGGGCCCGCCGCCGACGCCACCCCGTCATCCTCGCGCGCGCTCCGCGCGCGCGCACGTCACCAACTATCGTTTGGTTGTCCAGGTAGGGACGCGCCAACGGCTCGTCTGCAGCGGACATTTCGCGGAAACGTCCCTACCTTCCCTGTGTCGGCGATCCGGCGGAAACGCTTCTCCGCATAGCCGCGAAGCGGCGTGCGATGCGGGAAGCGTTTCCGCCCCGGTTGCGTCGCGAAGCGATTGCGTTCGAACTGGGATCCGGCGGTGGTGCAGGGCGTCGGGGTTCGCTTCCCGCGAGGACGGTGCGGACGATTTCTTTTGGATTTGGCAAACGGCTGTTTGATTTTCTCAAAAATGAGAAACAAATTCTAGACCGAAGCTAGACGGATTCTCAAAATTGAGAAACCGAGCGGCAAAGCCGCGAGCAAAGGTCTGCAGCCATGCCCCTGCGCCGCGTCGCGGCGCAGGGGCATGTGCAAGGACACGAACGCGCTTGCGCGCGGGAGGGGGAACGGATAGAATCCGCGCGCATGAAGACGATCGAAGTGCCCGAGAGGGCGATTCGGATGGACTACCGCGTGCCCTACGCCGACACGGACATGATGGGCTACGTCTACTACGGCAACTACCTCACACTGTTCGAGCGCTCGCGCAACGAGCTGATGCGCGGGAGCGGCTTCACCTACGCGCAGATGGAGTCGGAGGGCGGCGCGATGCTGCCCGTCGTCGAGGCGCACGTGGACTACCACGCGCCCGCGCGCTACGACGATCTGCTGACCGTCCGCGCCTGGGTCGAGGAGGCGCGCGGCATCCGCGTGAAGATCCGCTGCGCGGTCTTCCGCGGGGAGGAGCTCCTCGCCGACGGCTACACCGTCCACGCCTGCGTCGACGCGAAGACCCGCCGGCCCATCCGCGTCCCCGACTATCTTCTAGTCTTCACTTCCTCTCCCCAGCCCCAGCAGGGCTGAAACCCAGAAGAGTGACCAGACCTCCGGCTTTGATGGAAACCCGGAGTCTTGGCCGAACCCGGAGGCAACCGCATCCGCTTCGCGTCTCAGGTTGTTTGCTCGCCACGGAAGCCATTTGTTTTGGCGGGACTCCGCCCCGCGCCCCGACACGAGCCGGCACAGAGGCGGGCGGAGCAGGAACGAGCATGGCAACGAAAAACCATCGTGGTCCCGAACGGCGGATTACTGCTCCTTTCGCGAAGCGATAAGAGCATCTCTGGGTTGCGCCGATCCTCCGGGTTTGATGGAAACCCGGAGTCCTGGCCGAACCCGGAGGCAACCGCATCCGCTTCGCGTCTCAGGTTGTTTGCTCGCCACGGAAGCCATTTGTTTTGGCGGGGCTCCGCCCCGAGCCCCGACACGAGCCGGCACAGAGGCGGGCGGAGCAGGGGCGAGCATGGCAACCAAAAACCATCGTGGTCCCGAACGGCGGATTACTGCTCCTTTCGCGAAGCGGTACGAGCACCTCTGGGTTGCGCCGATTCTCCGGGTTTGATGGAAACCCGGAGTCTTGGCCGAACCCGGAGGCAACCGCATCCGCTTCGCGTCTCAGGTTGTTTGCTCGCCACGGAAGCCATTTGTTTTGGCGGGACTCCGCCCCGCGCCCCGGACTTACGTACCGGACAATTCGCCCTTCCCAAAGAGCTCCTTGTTCGCAACACGCTCGATTCCGTCAACGAGACGCGGGAGCCCGAAGTTGATCACGAGCCCGATTCGGAAGCGGGCCAGGCGAAGATACGTATTGCATTGCACGGCAAACGCGGGATTGTTCCTTGCCGCCGCCTTCGCCTCGACAACGATCTGCCGATCCACGAGAAGATCGATCCGAAGTGGATCGCCAAGCTCGACACCCTTGTAGACGACCGGAACCGAAACCTCTCGTTCCACGCGATGGCCGGCGCGATTGAGCTCCCAGGCAAGCGCTCCTTTGTATACCGACTCGAGTAGTCCCGGGCCGCCGAGTTCGCGATGGACCTCGATGGCTGCGCGGATGATGTCGCTTGTGATGGCGTCTTCTTGGATCATGGCTGGCTCCTTGCGGTATCGATGCACGCAAGTCTATCAGAGCGAGCGGAACAGGGCAAATCAAACCCATTTCTCGCAGGATCGGCCCGCCGTGCTGAATGGCGCGAAGCGATAAGAGCACCTCTGGGTTGCGCCGATCCTCCGGGTTTGATGGAAACCCGGAGCCGTGGCCGAACCCGGAGGCAACCGCACCCGCTTCGCGCCATGGGTTGCACGATCGCCACAATCGGGAGAGATGTTGAGGGCGGGGCTCCGCCCCGCGCCCCGACACGAGCCGGCACAGAGGCGGGCGGAGCAGGGACGAGCATGGCAACCAAAAGACATCGTAGTTCCTAACGGCGGATCGCTGCTCCTTTCGCGAAGCGATAAGAGCACCTCTGGGTTGCGCCGAAGCTCCGGGTTTGGAGGGGGGTCAGGGGAAATACGAGTCGGAGTCGGGGGAGCGCTCGGGCTTCCAGGCGCCGGCGGTGCGGCGGCCGAAGAGCGCGGTGCCGACGCGGACGTAGGTCGCGCCCTCCTCGATGGCGACCTCGAAGTCGCCGCTCATCCCCATCGAGAGCTGCGGGAGGGCGAGCGAGAACTCGTCCTGCAGCGCGTCGCGCAGCTGCCGCAGCGCGCGAAAGCGCGGGCGCGACTGCTCCGGGTCCGTCACGAACGGCGGGATGCACATGAGCCCCACGACGCGCAGGACGCCGTCCGCGAGCGCGGCGCGGATCGCGTCGCGCACCGCGGTCGGCGTGAAGCCGTGCTTCGTCGGCTCGTCGGCGACGTTCACCTCGAGCATCACGTCGGGGCGGGCGCCGGTCTCTTCCTGCACACGCGCCAGGTCGTGCAGGAGCGGCTCGCTGTCGATGCCGTGCAGGACGGTGAAGAGCGAGAGCGCGTGGCGGATCTTGTTGCGCTGGAGCGGGCCGATGAGGTGCCACTCGGCCGACGGGCAGAGCGGCGCCTTGGCGAGGCCCTCCTGGACGCGGTTCTCGCCGAGGACGGTCACGCCGTCGCGGATCGCCTCGGAGACGATCTCGGGCGGGAAGGTCTTGGAGACGCCGACGAGCGTCACGTCGGCGCGGTCGCGTCCGGCTCGCGCGCAGGCGGCGGCGATGCGCGCCTCGACGGCGGCGTGGCGCTCCGCGAAGGTCGCGGGAAGTTCTTCGTTGTCGCTCATGCGGCCGGATTCTAGCAACCCGCCCCGCCGCGCGCAAGGCGGTTGCGGCGGTCGGGGGGAACGTGTAGAATCCGCGCGCCATGAACGTCCAACGACTCGAGGTCCTCTCCGACATGATGAAGCGCGCCGTCGACCGCGGCGAGTGCGCCGGCGTCCAGGCCGCGGTCGTCAAGGACTCGCGCGAGGTCTGGCACGCCGCGGTCGGGATGGCGGATCTGGCGGAGGGGCGCCTGATGGCGCGCGACACGGTCTTCCGGATGTTCTCGTCCACGAAGTGCGTGACCGGACTCGCCGCCGCGATGTGCGCCGACCGCGGCATCCTCTCGCTGCGCACGCCGGTCTACGAGTACCTCCCCGGCTTCCGCGACCAGCGCTGGTGGGACGGCCGCGAGCTGCACCGCATCGGCCCCGGCGGGCGTCCGGTCTACCTCTTCGACCTGCTGAACATGACGAGCGGCGTCACCTACGTCGGCGACTGGGACCCCGGCGACCGCGGCCGCAAGAAGCTGATCGAGGAGCAGGCCGCCGAGGTCGACCGCGGGGTCTACACCGGCACGGTCGAGCTCATGGACCGCATGGGCGCGGTCCCGCTCTCGTTCTTCCCCGGCTCGCGCTGGGCCTACGGCTTCAACGCCGACGTGATGGCGGCCGTGATCGAGGTCGCGACCGGCAGGCGCTACGGCGAGTGGCTCCGCGAGGAGATCCTCGGGCCGCTCGGGATGGACGAGACCGGCTTCACCGTGACGCCGGAGCGGCGCGCACGGATGGCGACGTGCTACCACTGCGTCCCGGGCGAGGAGGGATCGCCGCGCGCGATGCCCGAGGTCGGGCGCCGCCTCGGCCTCGCGGACTACGTCCCCGAGACCGGCTACGAGGCCGGCGGCGCGGGCCTCGTCTCGACGATCGGCGACTGGTGCCGGCTGATGGCGATGCTGCAGGCGGGCGGCACGTGGAACGGCCACCGCTTCCTCTCGCCCTACGGGATGCGGCTCATGACGAGCCCGATGCTCGCGCCGGAGCAGGCGAAGTTCTTCAACTGGCAGGACCAGCCCGGCAACAACTACGCGTTCTTCAACCACGTCAAGGTCGCCGGCGCGCCGTCGTCCAACCCGTGCAACCCCGGCACGTTCGGCTGGGACGGCGCCCTCGGCACCAACAGCTTCGTCGACCCGGTCGAGAAGCTCTCGCTCGTGGTGATGATCCAGAACGAGCCGCCGTTCACCACGCGGAACCTCACCTGGGGCCTGCGCAACCCGCTCTACGCCGCGCTGGATTGACTTCGCGCGGCGGCTCTGCTAGAATGCCGCGCGTTTTCGCGAATCCGTCCGGAAAAGGACCCGTCATACCATGAACTTCGAACTCCTCGAACAGGCCAAGGAACGCGTCCCGAGCATCCCCGTGCTCGTGAACATGTGCTCGCTCCGCGTCAAGCAGATCAACCAGGGCATGCGTCCGCTGGTGAAGCCCGGCGTCGGCGAGGAGACGATCGACACGGTGCTGCGCGAGATCGCCGAGGGCAAGCTCGTCTCGCAGGTCGACTTCGAGGCGCTCGAGCGCCGCGGGCTCGCCCACTAGGCGCCGCCCCCTTCCCGGAAGCAACGTCCCATGGCCGAGAAGAAGAAGGAACCGGCCGCGGGGCCCGTCTCCGGCACCGTCGCCCGCAACCGCAAGGCGCTCCACGACTTCGAGGTCCTGGAGCGGCTCGAGGCGGGGCTCGCGCTGCAGGGCACCGAGGTGAAGGTCGTCCGCGCCGGCCACGCGGGGCTTCAGGGCGCCTACGCGCAGATCGACAAGAACACGGGCGAGGCCTGGCTCTGCGGCGTGAACATCCCGCCCTACGGGTTCGGGAACATCTTCAACCACGACTCGCTCCGCGCGCGCAAGCTCCTGCTGCACCGCCGCGAGCTGCTGAAGCTCCGCGCGCACGAGGAGCGCAAGGGCTGCACGATCGTCCCGCTCTCGCTCTACCTCAAGCGCGGGCGAGTCAAGTGCGAGCTCGGCGTCTGCCGCGGCAAGAACGTCGTGGACAAGCGCGAGACGATCAAGCGCCGCGAGCTCGACCGCGACGCCCGCCGCGCCATGGCCAGCGCCGTGCGGCGGTAGGCGGCCGCGCGGCCGGAGGACGCCCGGCGAGGACGGACGAGGGCCGGCGGATGCGCCGCCGGCCCTCGCCCGATCGCGCCGAATCGACCGGCTAGCGGTAGGCCGCCTCGTTCCAGCGCAGCTCGTTGCGGAACGCGCGGATCGTGGTGTCCTTGTCGATGAGGACGGTCTCGATGCCCATCGCGTCGCCCCAGTCGAGGATCTGCTCGGGCGCGAGGTCGAGCGTGAAGGCCGTGTGGTGCGCGCCGCCCGCGTAGATCCACGCCTCGGCCGCGGTCGGGAGGTCCGGCAGCGGCTTCCACAGCGCGGAGGCGACGGGGAGCTTCGGCATCGGGACGTCCTGCGGCAGGCACTCGACCGCGTTCACGATGAGGCGGAAGCGGTGGCCGAGGTCCACGAGCGAGCAGGCCGTGCCGGCGCCGGGCTTGCAGGTGAAGACGAGGCGCGCGGGGTCCTCGCGCTCGCCCATCGAGAGGAAGTCGACCTTGATCGCGGGCCTGCCGGCGGCGATCGACGGGCAGACCTCGAGCATGTGCGCCTGGAGGATCGCCTCGGCGCCCGGCGCGAGGTGGTAGGTGTAGTCCTCCATGAACGACGAGCCCTTCGCGTCCTTGATGCCGGCGCCCATCGCCTTGAGCAGGCGCACCATCGCGGCCGTCTTCCAGTCGCCCTCGGCGCCGAAGCCGTAGCCGTCGGCCATCAGGCGCTGGATCGCGAGGCCGGGGAGCTGGCGGAGGCCGCCGAGCGTCTGGAAGTTCGTGACGATCGCCTGGTAGTCGTGGCCGTCGAGGAACGCGCGGAGCCCCAGCTCGATGCGCGCCTGCTCGGCGACGTGGCGGCGGAACTCGGCCGGGTCGCGCCCCTCGAGGATGATGTCGTAGTCCTCGTAGTACTTGTCCGTGAGCGCCTCGACGTCGGCGGCCGGGACGGCGTCCGCGGCCTTGGCCATCTCGGAGACGTCGTAGGCGTCGACCGACCAGCCGAACTTCAGCTCCGCCTCGACCTTGTCGCCCTCGGTGACGGCGACGTCGCGCATGTTGTCGCCGAAGCGGACGACGCGCAGGTGGGCGCTCTCGACGACGCCGACCGCGGTGCGCATCCACGAGGCGATCTTCGCCTGGACGCGCGGGTCGGTCCAGTGGCCGACGGCGACCTTGCGCGGGACGCCCATGCGGGTCATCATGTGGCCGAACTCGCGGTCGCCGTGGGCCGACTGGTTCGTGTTCATGAAGTCCATGTCGATGTCGGCGAACGGGATCTCGCGGTTGAACTGCGTGTGCAGGTGCATCAGCGGCTTGCGGCAGCGCTGGAGGCCGTGGATCCACATCTTGGCGGGGGAGAAGGTGTGCATCCAGAGGATGACGCCGGCGCACTTCGGGTCGTCGGAGGCGGCCTGGAGCGTGCCCTCGATCGAGACGGAGTCGATGAGCGTGGGCTTCCAGACGACGGGGAACGGCAGCGCGCCGGAGGCGTTGAGGCCGGCGACCATCTCCTGCGAGTGGGCGGCGACGGTTTTGAGGCATTCGTCGCCGTAGAGGTCCTGGGAACCGGTGGCGAACCAGAAGACGTAGTCGGGTTTGGGCAGCATTTGTTTTTCCTCGTGGTATGGCGGGGCCGGGCCCCGCGGGGCGGTGTTGCGCTTCATTCTACCCTTTCCCCCCGCGCATTCCAAGCGAAAAGCGCGCGGCCGCGGGCGCGTTGCGGGCGGAGGGAGGTTCGCCTATAATCGGCCGCGCCATGGCACGCGCGAGGGACACCGGCATCGACGAGGAGGAGGCGCCGCGGGCGCGGCGGCCGCTCGTCGGCGTCTGCGCGGCGTTCGCGCTCGGGGCGTGGGCCGGCGTCCGTTCGCTCGGCGGCGGCGCGCGCCCCTGGATCGCGCTGGCGGCGGCGGCCCTCGCGTGGGCCGCCGCGGCGGCGGTGGAGCGGGCGGGGCGCGGGCGCCGGACACGGCTCGCGGCGGCCGCCGGCGCGGCCGGCGCGGCGCTCGCCTGCGTGCTGCTCGTCTCCTTCGGCGCCGCGCGCGCCGCCGCGCGCCGCCAGATGGACGCGGTCGAGCTCTTCCGCGACGCCGCCGAGGAGCGCGCGGACGTCGTCCTGCGCGGGCGCGTCGCGGGCGACCCCTCCGCCGTCGCGCTCGACCACGGCGGCGCGCGCGTGCGCTTCGACCTCGCGGTCGACGCCCTCGCGCACGAGGCGGGCGACATCCCCGCGGGCGGCTGCCGCGTCCGCGTGGACTGGTACGGCCCGGAGTCTCTCGCGGGGCCGCGCCCGCCGTTCCCGCTCCCGCGCGCCGGCGAGGGCTGGCAGATCGGCGGGCGGCTCTCCGAGGTCGAGACGCGCGCGGCGGCGCCGCTGCTCGTCCTGGCGCGCCGCGAGCGGGACCCCGCCACGCGGCGCGCGCCGGAGCTCGACGCCCCGGCGTGGCGCCTCGCGCTGCGCGACCTGCGCGAGCGGGGCGCGGAGGCGCTTTCGCGCGGCGTCGACCCGGAGAGCCTCGGCGCGAAGCTCGTGCGCGCGATGGTGCTCGGCTTCCGCACCGACGTTCCGCCGGAGGTCTCGGAGGCGTTCAAGGCGTCGGGGACGGTCCATGTCTTCGCGATCTCGGGACTCCACGTGGCGGTGTTCGCGGGAGCGCTCTCGTGGCTGCTCCGGTTCGCGGCGGTGCCGCGGCGGTGGCGCCCTCTGCTCGCGGTGCCGCTCGTCGTCGGCTACGTGCTCCTCACCGGCGCGCGGCCGAGCGCGGTGCGCGCGGGGACGATGCTCGTGCTGGTGCTCTGCGCGCCGCTCGCGGGGCGGCGCGCGGACCCCGCCGCGTCGCTCGCGGCGGCGGCGCTGGCGATCCTCGCGGCCGACCCGGCGCAGATCCTCGACCTCGGGTTCCTGTTCTCCTTCGTCTGCACGGCGGGGCTCCTGCTCGTGCGGCCGGAGATGCGGCGGCTGCGGCGCCAGCCGCCCGGGCCGTTGGGAGGCCTGCGCGCCCGGGTCCGCGGCGCGATGTTCGTCTCGGTCGTCGCGTGGGCCGTCTCGGCGCCGCTCACCGCCATGTGCTTCGGACGCCTCTCGCCCGCGGCGCTCGTCTGCAACCTCGCGGTCGTTCCGCTCGCGACGGCGGCGGTGACGGCGTCCGTCCTCTCGCTCGCCCTCGCGCCGCTCCTGCCCGCGCTCTGCGCACCGTGCAACCTCGTCGCGTGCCTCTGCGCGGAGGGCATGGCGGCCGTCTCCCGCGCCGCGGCGTCCGTGCCGTGGGCCGCGTGGGAGGTCGAGCCGTGGGGGCCGGGCGCCGTCGCGCTCTGGTACGCGCTCGCGCTCGCCCTCCTCCTCGCCTCGCGCCGCCTCTTCCGCGGCGGCGGGGAGAGCTAGCCCGCGGGCGCGGCGGGCGCGGCGGGCTTCTCGGCGTCGGCCTTCACCTTGCCGAGGTAGGAGGGCAGCTCCACGCCCGCCATCGAGGCGACGTCCTGCAGCGGGGGGAGGGACTTCACGAGCGACGAGACGAAGTTCGCCGTCGAGGAGCCCTTGCCGTCGCCGCCCGCGGAGTCCCACACCGTGACCTTGTCGATCTTGAGGTTCGAGATCGCCTGGGCCTGGCGCGCGACGATGTCCTCGAGCTTCTCGATCATGAGCAGCGTCGCCGCCGCCTGCGCGTTGCCGCCCGCGCTCTCGACGAGCGCCTTGTAGCCCGCGGCCTTGCCGGCGAGCAGCGTCCGAACGCCCTCCGCCTCGGCCTGGTACTTCATCAGGACGCCGTCCGCCTCGCCCTTCGCGACGGTGCGGACGCGGTCCGCCTCCGCCTCGGCGGCGATCTGGATCTGCTTGCGCTCCGTCTCCTTCTTGGCGATCTCGGCGGCGGCGAGGCGCTGGATCTCGACGTCGTACTGCGCCTTCTGGATCGCGGCCTCGGCCTCGCGGTTGGCGACCTCGGCCACCCGCATCGCCTCGGCGGTGCGGACGGCGAGCTTGGAGTTGGACTCGGCGATCTGCGCCTTGGAGGCGTTCTCGCCGTCGACCGCCTCGGCCTCCTGCTCCGCGACGAACACGCGCTGCCCGGCCTCGGCCTTCTTCTTGCCCATCTCGGCCTCGGCGGCGTTCTGCCGGACGGAGACGACCATGTCGCGGTTGTTCTCCGCCTCGCCGATCGCGCCGACCTTCTGCTCCTTGGCGACGTCGACCTTCGCCTTGTTGATCGCCTCGGCGGCGGCCTTCTTGCCGATCGACTCGATGTAGGTCGACTCGTCCGTGATGTCCGTGATGTTGACGTTGATGAGGTTGAGGCCGATCTTGTTGAGCTCCGGCTCGACGTTCTTGCGGATCTCGGCGAGGAAGCTCTCGCGGTCCTGGTTGATCTGCTCGATCGTGAGCGAGGCGACGGTGAGACGCAGCTGGCCGAAGATGATCTCCTTGGCCATGCCCTCGATCGCGTCGGCGCGCAGGCCGAGGAGGCGCTCGGCGGCGTTCACCATCACGGCCGGGTCGGTCGAGACGCCGACGGTGAAGGTCGACGGCACGTTGATGCGGATGTTCTGGAACGAGAGCGCGTTCTGCAGCGGGATGTTGATCGTCATCGGCGTGAGGCCGATGTAGGCGTAGTCCTGCACGAGCGGGACGATGAACGCGCCGCCGCCGTGGATGCAGTGCGCCGAGCGGCCGCCCTTGACCTTGCCGTAGACGACGAGGATGCGGTCGGACGGGCAGCGCTTGTAGAAGCGCGCGACGGTGAGCAGCGTGACGAAGATCACGGCGGCGAACACGCAGAGCAGCGTGACGAAGGTCGAGGTGCCCGAGCCCTGCTGGGCGGCGGCGAGGAGGACTGTGTTCATGTGTGGCGGGAGGGTTTGGTGTGAAAGGGCTGAATGCCGAATGCCGGGCTGCTACCTGGCCCGGATGACGAGGAAGCCGGATTCGGCGGTGGTCGGAAGACGGAAGGTGAGCTCGTACTCGTCCTCGCCGACCTGTTCGACGTTCGAGGGCGCAAGTGCGGCGCCGCCGCCGGAGGAGAGCGCGGAGAGGTCGGCCGCGTAGGCCGGCGCGAGGGCCTCGGCCTCGACGGGCGAGGAGACGCGGAGCTTCACCTCCATCACGCCGTTCGTCGGGGTCGCGAAGGCCGCGGTCTCGACCTTCGGGTCGGGGAGCGTCTCGACGAGGACCGCGCCGCCGCCCGCCGCGACGCGCCGGAGCGCTCCGTCCGCGATGAAGCGGAACGGCTCGGCGGCGGCGGGGAGCCAGAGGTAGACGTTTCCGAGCGAATCGGCGACAATGCCGTCTGTGCCGTAGCCGCCGGGAAGGTTCGCGAGCTGCGGCGCCGCGCCGGGCTCGAGGCCGTCGACCACGACGCACCGCACCGCCTCGACGCCGTTGGAGGGAGCCGGGAAGAGCCCGTCTCCGCCGGGATACAGCGATCCGCCGAGAATCGTCGTCCCGGAGCCCGTCGCGCCGTAGGCGCCGGGGCCGATGTCCGGCGCGTAGACGCCGCCCGTGACGGCGAGCGTCGCGCCGCGCTGGACGAACGCCCCGGCGTTCTCGTCGATGCAGCCGCCGATCGCCGCCGCCCAGCGTCCGCCCTCGGCGGAAAGCATCGCGGGGGCTTCGCTCCGGGCGGCGACATCGACGGACCCGCCGGGCGCGACTCGGACGGCGGGAGCGTAGGGGCCGCCGGCGAGCGAATTGCCCGCGCCGGCGATGACGAGCTTCACCGCGTGCGTGCCGCAGTCGAGCGCCGGGGACCCCACCTTGAGGACGTCTTCGGAGGACGTCCAGGCCCGGCCGTCCTCCGACGTCCAGAGCCCGGCATAGGCGCCGTTCGAATCGTATCCGTCCGCGTAGAACCGGTCGTCGCGGAAGACGATCGAGGGAAACGTGCCGTCCAGCTTGTCCGCGCGCGTCCAGTCGACGCCGTTCGTCGAGACTCGGAGCCCGTTCCCTTCGGGAAGCCAGCTCGCGACGAAAACGCCGTTTCCGGCCGCGGTCGCGAGCTTGGTGGCGGTGACGGGCGCGGTCCCTTCGGAGACGAGCTCTCCGTTTTCCAGGTTCAGCGCGCGCCATCCCTTCGATCCTCCCGCGAGAAAGCGGCCGCCGCCAGCGGCGACGAGGAAGTCGAGTCCCCGGGCGAGGCCGGCGAAGGAGCGGGCACGCCAGTGCTCGCCGTCGGGCGACCAGTAGACGAGCTGGGCTTCGTCGGTGCCGCAGGCGACGAACAGCCCGTCCGACCACACGACCGCGTTGGCGTAGAGGTTCGTCGCCTGGACCCAACGAAGGCCGCCGTCCCGGGACGCCCAGAGCCCCTTCGTCGAGGCGGCGACGAGCGTGCCGTCCGTCGTGCTCCGCGCGATCGCGCGGAGATTGTGGGGCGTCCCGTTCCATTCGGCGGAGCGCCATTCGGCGCCGTCCTCCGACACCATGAACCCGCCGCGGAAGCGCGCCGCGACGAAGCGTTCGCCCGTCCAGGCGACGGCCGCGACGTTCGTGTCGTTCGGCGTCCATGCGATGTTCGAGGGCTCCCAGACGTCGCCCCACGTGTGGACCGACCCGTGCGATGCGGCGGGATCGTTCGGTGCTAGGACCGCGGTCGGGCCGACGGCGTGGAAGATTCCTTTCGGGAAAACGGCGACGGACCGTCCGGCTCCGTCCTCCGCCACGGCGCGCGCGTAGCCGAACCCGTCCCCGCGCGCGCGTCGGCCGGTGGTGGCGGCGGAGAGCTGAAGGTTCGAGACGACGACGGTGCAGTCCGCCTCGGCGCGGAGGACGGCGCCGCCCGCGTAGTCCGTGCCGGACACGGCGAACGGTCCGGGGCCGGTCAGCCGGACGACGGGCTCCTCGTAGGTCCATCCCTCGCCCGAGGCGCCGGCGGCGACGGCGACGCCGTCCACCGTCACGGCGGCGGAGGCGATGCCGGCGAGCGCGGCGGAAAGCAGAATGGCGGCCGGGCGCTTCATCGTTTCTCCACGACGAGGACGTCCTCGGCGGCGACGACGGCGATCGGGGCCCCGGTGGGGATTTCGGCGGCGGGGTCCTTGGCGCGCGCGTCGAAGACCTTGAGCTGGCCACGGGCGGTCACCTGGACCTTGCCCGCCGCGCCCGGGCGGATCGCGAGGTAGACGGTGCCGTTCTGCCCGACGGCGTCGGCGAGGCGCACGGTGCCGTCCGTCTGCAGGCGGCGCGAGGCCTGGAAGATCTTGGCGATGGACCACATCGCCGCGAAGCCGAGCGCGAGCGAGATCGCGGCGGCGGGCAGCGGCCCGCAGAGCTCGCGGAACGTGAGCAGGTAGCCCGAGAGACCGAAGAGGAGCAGGAACGACGTGATGCCGTGCATCGAGAAGAGCCGGAAGTCCGCGCCGGGCGTGCCCTCGGAGACGTCGCCGTCCGAGACCTCGGTGCCGGGGTCGAAGTCGGGGCCGTCCGTCGCGTCCCCGCCGAACCCGGCGAGGAGCATCAGCGTGCGGAGCACGAGCAGCGCGCCGCCGAGCACGGCGCAGCCGAGGTAGAAGTGCAGCAGGGTCACGGTAGGCTCCTTTCGCTTCGCGGCGGGCGGATTCCCGCCGACGCCGCCATTATAGCAGACACCGCCCCCGCGGCGCAAGCCGTCGACGGTAACTTTCCTGTAACTTTTTGCGCGTCACGGCCGGCGGCTGCCGAGATGGCGGATCTTCTGGCGCGTGTGGTGGTTGAAGACGAGCCCGTCGTATTTGCAGTAGACGGTCTGGAGGAACTCGCCCTCCGGATCCGAGGGGAAGCGGTCCGGGTGGTAGACGGTCCGGCGGCCGGTCGCTCGCGAGAGATGGCCGAGGGAGGGATCGGCGAGGGACCAGGTCACATGGTCCCCGAAGAAGGGCGACGAGTTGTCCTCCGGGTCCAGGAGGCGCGCGAAGAGCTCGCAGCGCTCGCCCTTGTGGAGCCGGTCGTCGGACGCGTGGACGGAGAGATCGAACGAATCGTCGCCGTCGTGCTCGCAGCCCGTCAGGACCGCGGCCGCGACGAAAAGAAGGAGGGGAAGAAGTCGTTTCATGGGGAAGTCTTTGGCGGTATCGTTTTATCGTTGGACGGATCTCGGCGCCGGAACATTCACTTTCTCCCGACGGCGTTGCCGCGCCCTTGCCTTCAAGTCGCAACCGGCGGCAATTCCACCGTGCGTGATTTTCATTGATTGCTCGCTCGTGGAGCGAATAAATACATTAAAATCACGCACGGTGGAATTGGATTGCGGGCGGTGGGCGCGCCGCGGGCGCGCCCGCACTGGCGAGGGGCCGCCCTACGGCCGGCGGAGAGGAAGGAAGAGGACGTCGAGGCTCGCGCCCTTCTCCGGATCGCGCTCGTAGCGGAAGAGGCGCCAGAGGAAGGAGAACTTGCGGTAGCCGTCCTTGCGGCGGTCGTAGGTGATCGCCGGGAAGACGTCGGTTGACTCGTCGCCGTTGAGCCGTTCGTAGTGGTAGAGGCGCCACAGGACGCGCCGGCGGGCGTATTCGTGGTTCTCCTCCGGCACCGACTCGTGGCGCCAGTCGTAGAGGAAGAGCAGCGCGGAGAACGTCTCGAGCTCGGCGTCGAGCGACTTCTCGCCGGACGGCAGGTCGAACATCACGCCGCGCGTGCGCTCGTGCGACCAGAGCGGGAAGAGCCAGTCGGAATCCTCCGCGACGTAGCGCGCGACGGCGTTGGTCGGGTCGGCGACCGGGCCGCGGGCGATGCTTTCGAAGAGCTCGTCGGCGACGTCGCCGTCGAAGGAGAGCCAGGACCGGACGTTCGAGAAGCGCGCGAGCGGGCCGTTCGTCGAGAGGGGCGCCCCGAATTTTCCGGCGAGGTCCCAGCCGCCGGCGTTCAGATGGACGGAGCGCTCGGAGCCGCCGAGGCCGAGGAGGAAGGAGCTTTCCTCCCGCGCCCTGTCCAGGACGGGACGGACGACGGGGTTCGTTTCGACGACGCCGGGACCGACGTAGCGATACCAGGCGTCGTCGTGGAAGAAGTCGCGGTCGGGGGCGCGGGGCGCGTCCATTTCGGCGCGAAGGACGTCGATCTTCCGGTTTGTTTCGTCGGAGAAGAGCGGCCAGAACCAGACGGAGGAGCAGTCGTCGAAATGATCGCATCCGCCGAACAGGAGGAACCGATGTCTCCAGTTGCCGGACGGGAAGCGCTGCGTGCGCCAGAACGGGAAGAACCAGGAGCCGGTACAGAAGCCGTTTTCCGTGCCGACGAGCGGGGTGAGCCAGTAGGTGATGGAATCTTCCTTTGCGCGCCAGCGCCCCCAGAGCGGGGTGAAGAACCAGCTCTGATGCGGGGCTTTGCGCCGGTACCAGAACGGGAAGAGCCAGGACTCCTCCGCGCTCCACCCGCCGAGTCCGAGGAGGGCGCGGCCGCCGGCGCCGTTCCACCAGGTGAGGAGCGGCGGGATGGAGCCCCAGCCGGGGCCCTGCGCGTAGAGGAGCGAGCCGAAGGAGTCGTTCGCGGCGTCGCGGTAGTAGAGAGGGAAGAGCCAGTGGCGGTCGCCGTCGCCGTCCCAGCCCGCGAGGCCGAGGAGGGCGCGGCCGCTCCCGTCGGGCTTCCACCACGAGAGCAGCGGCGGGATCGAGCGCCAGTTCCGGCCTTGCGCGTAAGGGAGCGAGACGAAGAGGTCCTTCGCCCCGTCGCGGAAGTAGAGCGGCGCGAACCAGTGGGCTTTGGGCTCGAAGCCGGCGAGACCGCCGAGGAGGTAGAGCGAGGACTCGCCCGTGGCGGGGTCCACACCCCGCCACGAGAGGAGCGGCGGGATGGCGCTCCAGCGTCCGGCCTGCGTCGCCCAGAGCGGCGTCACGAACGTGTCGGACGCGGCGTCGCGGTAGAAGAGCGGGACCGCCCAGGAGCGGGAATCGTCCCAGCCCGCGAGGCCGAGGAGCGCGCGGCCGCTGCCGTCGGCGTTCCACCACGAGAGCAGCGGCGGGATGCAGCGCCAGGCGCCGTCCTTCGACGCCCAGAGCGGCGAGAGGAAGACGCCGGTGTGCGGGTTGCGGTAGCAGAGCGGGGCGACGAGCTCGCCCGTGGCGGAGTCGCGGTAGAAGAACGGGAAGGCCCAGCTCTTCGAGTCCTCCCAGCCGCCAAGTCCGAGCAGGATGCGGCCGCGGGCACCGTCGGACGACCAGCCCGTGAGCAGAAGCGGGACGGCGCGCCAGTCGTCGCCCATCGACGCCCACGGCAGCGACACGAACTCGTCGCCGTCCGGCCCGCCCGTGCGGGCGTAGTAGAACGGGACGATCCAGTGCCGGCGGTCGTCGCCGCGTCCGATGCGACCGGCGAGGGCGAGGCCGAAGCGGTCCTCGAAAGTCGAGGGGTCGGCCAAGTCGCGAGTCCGGTCCCAGAGAGGGAAGACGAACCAGCGGCTTTCGGAGCCGTCGCGGAAGTGTCCCGCGATCGGCCACGGGAAGAACGAGACCAGATCGCCGTTCGACTTCCGGCTGTAGACCCAGAGCGGGAAGAGGATGTTGTGGGCGCTGTCGGCGTCTGGATCGGAGCCGCTCCAGTAGAGCGGGAAGACGTTGAAGTAGTTTCGACCCCAGAAGACGGGGAAAGCGACCCGGGCGTCCGTCTCGGTGTTGACCGAGACGAGGCCGCCGAGCCAGTTGTATTCGTGCCAGGGCTCGCCCTCGCCGTCGCGATACATCGAGAAGAGCGGACGGATCGCGAAGCGGTCGTCGGAGAACTCGCCGATGGGCCAGAGGACGGAGAGCGCGGGCGCGCGGTAGTAGGCGAGCGGCCAGAGGTTCACGCGGTCCTCGACGGGGCCTTCGCGCGTCCCATGCTCGCCCGTGTAGAAGGGCGTGCCCTTCATCGCCGTCGTGCGGCAGCCCGTCGCGAGAGCGGCGAGGAGAAGAAGCGGGAGGAGGCGTTTCATGGGCGGAGGCAGGAGGTCGAAACGGATGAAGCGCGACGGCGCGTTTTTCGTTTTGACGAATCCATTGGTCCGGATATTCACTTTTCCGGCCGGCCACGCGTTCTTGGCCGAAGGGGGAGGACGTCAGACGCCGGGCGAGAAGAAGAGGCGGGCGCCGGAGCGGCGGCCGCGGAACAGTTGAAACCGCCCTAGGAGCCCCCGCGCCGGAAGGCGGAAGGCGGGACGGAGAGGACCCGACCCTCGGGCGGCAGCTCGGCGCGGGAGTGGCCGGTGGCGGCGAGCACCTGGTCGAGCGTGCGGAAGTGGCACTTGGCCGTCTCGAGCATCACGGCGGGGCCGTGCGCGCGGACGAGCGCCTCGGCCGCGGTCCGGACGTGCGGCGCGGCGCCCTTCGGGAAGTCGCCGCCGAAGCGCGCGCGCAGGTCGGCCATGCCGCCGAGGAACGCCTCGCGGGCGAGGAGCGACGCGGCGGCGACGGCGACGTCCGCCTCCGCGCGCGGCCGCGAGCGCAGCTCGATCGCGAAGCCGTCGCGCCGCAGGACGCGCCCGACGCCCTCGCCATCGCCGAACTGGTCGGAGATGGCCATCGGGCAGTCCGGCACGCCGGCGAGGAGGCCCTCGATCGCGCGGGCGTGCGCCCAGTCGAGGATGCGGTTGACGCTGCGCAGCTTCGCGTAGAGGCGGTTGTAGGCGGCGGGGCCGATGCGGACGACGCGGTGGCGCGCGGGGCCGAGCACCGCGCGGATGCGCGCGGCGATCTCGAGCGCGCGCCGGTCGCTCGTCACGGCCTTCGAGTCTCGCGCGCCGGCCTCGACGAGCCTCGGCGCGAGGTCGGCGTCCGCGTAGGCCGCGGCGACGACGAGCGGGCCGAGGAAGTCGCCCTTGCCGCTCTCGTCGACGCCGGCGTGCGGCGAGAGCGCCTCCTCGCCGAGGACGGGCGCGGCGGCGTCCCCGGCGGCGCCCTCCGCGCCGGCGGGCGGCAGGACGACGCGGCCGAGGACCTCCGTCTCGAGGACGTTCTCGACGAAGTCGCGCGCGCCCCGGCCCTGGACGACGCACTTGCCGGACGAATACAGCACGACGCTGCACTTCCACGACGGCGCCTCCGCGGCGGCCTCCGCGTAGGGGACCGTGCGCGGGAGGTAGTTGCCCTGCGCGAGGATCGTCCGGAGCCGCGCGCGCTGCGCGGCGTCGAGCGGGAAGGAGAAGACGCCGGCGCTCACGGCGCGGGGCTCCCGGCGCCGGGCGCGGCCGGGGGCTCCGGCGGCGCGGGGACGCGCTCGAGGCGGACGCCGATCGGGATGCGCGAGCGGTAGCCGTTGGAGAACGCGCCGCCGTCCATCGGGCGCCCGGCGCCCTCGGGCAGGACGCGCGCGAGGCGCAGGGCGAAGCCGGCGCCGCCCGCGACGAGCGGGCCCTTGCGCTGGTCGAGCTCGAGGAGCGTCCCGGGCAGCGCGAGGGCCATGCCCTTCGGGAGCGTCTCGACCTCGGCCTCGAGGACCTTCAGGAGCTTGCCCGGCTGGCCGGCGACGGGCGGGATCCACGTCGCGGCGCCGGGCTTCGGGTTGAACGCGCGGACCTTGCGCTCGTTCTCGACGGCGGAGAGGTTCCAGTCGAGCGACGCCTCGGACTTGCGGATCTTGGGCGCGAGCGTCGCGAAGGAGCCGTCCTGCGGCGTGCGCGGGCACGTCCCCTGGTCGAGCTCGCGCAGGACGCGCAGCATGAGGTCGCAGCCGGCGGCGCCGAGGCGCGCGGAGACCGACCCGGCCGTGTCGCGCGGGCCGATGGCGCAGCGGACGGTCCCGAGCACGTCGCCGGTGTCCATCCCGCGGTCCATCATCATCGCGGAGACGCCCGTCTCGGCGTCGCCGGCGAGGATGGCGCGCTGGATCGGCGCGGCGCCGCGCCAGCGCGGGAGGAGCGAGACGTGGAGGTTGATGCAGCCGAGGCGCGGCAGCTCCAGCAGCAGGTCGCCGAGGAACTGCCCGTAGGCCATGACGACGAACGCATCGAGCCCGAGGCCGGCGAGCGTCTCGAGCATGATCGGCGCGTTGACGCGGACGGGCGTGAAGACGGGGATGCCGAAGGACGTGGCGAGCTTCTTGACGGGCCCCGGCTGGACCCTCAGGTGGCGGCCCTTCCCGCGGTCGGGCTGGGTGACGGCGGCCACGACCTCGATGAACGGCGCCGAGGCGAGCGCGGAAAGGAACGGACACGAAAGCTCGTCCGAACCCATGAAGACGACGCGAAGCCGTTGCTGCGGGAAGCGATCGAAGGGAATTCTCCGGTGAAGGGGTCCATGGAAGGAGGCGCGGCGCGCGCCGCATGGCCCGGGATGATACACCCGCCCCGCGCGCAAGTCAACGCACTTGCGTGCGCGGGAGGGTTGGGGTAGAATGCGCGCCGCCATGACACCGAAGGCCTTCCCGTTCCCCCTGTCGCTCGTGCAGGAGATGGAAAAGCGCACGCCCACGCCGTTCCACGTCTACGATGCGGCGGGCATCCTCCGCCGCGCGAAGGCGCTCGACGAGGCCTTCTCGTGGAGCCCCGGCTTCCGCAACTACTTCGCGGTGAAGGCCACGCCCAACCCCGCGATCCTCGAGCTGCTGAGGGGCGCCGGCTCCGGCGCGGACTGCTCGTCGCTCGCCGAGCTCGTGCTCGCCGAGCGCGCCGGCCTGCGCGGGGAGGACGTGATGTTCTCCTCCAACGACACGCCCGCCGAGGAGTTCCGCAAGGCCGCGCGCATGGGCGCGATCCTCAACCTCGACGACCTCTCGCACGTCGAGTTCGTCCACCGGACGCTCGGGCGGCTCCCGGAGCTCATGTGCGCCCGCCTCAACCCCGGCCGCGCCAAGGAGGGCAACGCGATCATCGGCCGCCCCGAGGAGGCCAAGTACGGCTTCACGCCCGAGCAGATGTTCGAGGGCTACCACGCGATGAAGGAGCTCGGGGCGAAGCGCTTCGGCATCCACGTGATGGTCGCCTCCAACGAGCGCAAGGCCGACTACTTCGTCGAGACCGCCCGCATCGTCTTCACGCTCGTCGCCCAGCTCTCGCGCACGCTCGGCATCGAGTTCGAGTTCGTCGACCTCGGCGGCGGCATCGGCATCCCCTACCGCCCGGAGGAGGACGAGGTCGACCTTGCCGCCGTCGCGGCCGGAATCCGGCGCGAGATGGAGGACATCCTCGTTCGGAACGGGCTGAGGCCCCCGCGCCTCTGCATGGAGTGCGGGCGGACGATCACCGGCCCGTGCGGCTGGCTCCTCTCGCGCGTCCTGCACATCAAGGACACCTACAAGAAGTACGCCGGGCTCGACGCCTGCATGGCGAACCTCATGCGCCCCGCGATGTACGGCGCCTACCACCACATCACCGTGTTCGGCAAGGAGGACGCGCCCTGCGACGAAATCTACGACGTCACGGGCTCGCTCTGCGAGAACAACGACAAGTTCGCGATCGACCGCGCGCTGCCGCGCCTCGAGCCGGGGGACCTCCTGGCCATCCACGACACGGGCGCGCACGGCCACGCGATGGGCTTCAACTACAACGGCAAGCTGCGCAGCGCCGAATGGCTCGTCATGCCCGACGGCGCGCCGCGCCTCATCCGCCGCGCCGAGACGCTGGACGACCTCTTCGCGACGCTCGTCCCGCCCGTCCGCGCCCGCGAGAGCGGCGAACATTCCGAACGGAGAATCTAGAACGATGAAATGCCCCTACTGCCACGGACACGAGCACTGGAAGTGGAACCGCCCCCGCTGGCTCCGCCTCCCGCCCGGCTCGATGAAGAACTGGCGCTGCAGCGAATGCGGCCAGGAATACATCGTGTGGTTCGACTACATCCCGATCCGCCAGCGCACCGCGCACGTCGTCGTGCGCGCCTGGCACGTCCTGCTCGGGCTTCTCCTCCTCGTCGTTCTCGCCTTCGGCCTCCCCGCCCTGCTCCGGGGGTAGGTTCGGCTCCGGGCGGACGCGGCTACGGCGCCGGCTCGCGCCTCACGTGCACGTCGCGCTGCGGGAAGGGGATCGTGAGCCCCGCCGCGGCAAGCGCCTCCTTGCCGCCGCGCGTAAGGTCGCGCAGCGCCGGCCAGTAGTCGTCCTTCCCGACCCAGACGCGCAGGGCGAGGTTGACGGCGCTGTCCCCGAGGCCGTCGACGAAGATCTCGACGGGCGTCTCCGGCACGCGCCGCGCCTCGCCCTCGCCGAGCGCGAGCAGCGTGCGCAGGCCCGCCTCGATCGAGTCGGAGTAGGCGATCGGGAAGACGAGCCGGATCTGGCGGTGCGGGTTGCGCGAATAGTTGAGGATCGGCTCCTCCAGGAGAACGCGGTTCGGAACGGAGATGAAGAGCCCCTCGGGCGTCCGCAGCTCGGTGTTGAAGAGCCCGATGCGCTCGACCGTCCCCGCCGACCGCGCCGAGGCCATGTCCTGGAACGAGACGAACTCGCCGGCGGCGACCGGGCGCAGGAAGATGATCTCGATGCCGGCGGCGACGTTGCTCAGCGTGTCCTTGAGGCCGAGGCCGACGGCGATCGCGAGCGCGCCGAACGCGGCGAGGACGCCCTTGGTGTCGACGCCGAGCGCGCCGAGCGCCGCGACCGCGCCGAAGAGCCAGACGCACCAGGAGACGGTCCGGCCCGTGAGCCGCTCGACGGTGACGTCCGCGCGCGGGAGGCGCCGCACGAGCGAGCGGGCGAGCCGCCCGGCGAAGCGGCCCGCCAGGAACGCGACAAGGGCGATGCACGCGGCCGGCAGGAGCCGGCCCGCCACGTAGTCGAGGGTGAGCAGCTGGAAGATCCGTTCCTTCATGGCGTCCATGCCCGCACTCTACCACATCCCCGCCGCCACCCGCAACCCCGCCCGCGCCGCGGCGGATGGACGGGGGCCGGCGGTTCTGCTACAATCGCGGCATGGACCTCCCCTTCGCCAAGATGCACGGCGCGGGCAACGACTTCGTCGTGCTCCGCGACGACGACGCCCTCCTCCCCCTCGACGACCCCGCGCTCGTGCGCCGCGTCTGCTCGCCGCACGTCGGGCTCGTCTGCGAGGGGCTGATCCTCGTGCGGAAGGCCGACGCGCCGGAGGGGACGGACTTCCGGATGGTCTTCTTCAACCCCGACGGCTCCCGCGCCGCGATGTGCGGCAACGGCATCCGCTGCGCCGCGCTCTTCGCGCGCGACGCCGGCCTCGCCGGCGACCGCATGACGGTCGCCACCGACGCCGGCCCGCTCGCCGCCGAGGTGCTCCCGCCGACGCCCGGCGGGCGCGGGGCGCGCGTCCGCGTCCGCACGTCGGAGCCGCGCGGCCGCCGCGCCGCGGTGCGCCCCGCGGGCGCGGCGTTCGAATACGACGCGCTCGACACGGGCGTCCCGCACGCGGTCGCGTTCGTCGGCGGGATGGGCGCGCTCGCGGCGGTCGACGTCCGCGCGGAGGGCGCGCTCGTGCGCCACGCGCCGGAGTTCGCGCCGGCCGGGACGAACGTCGACTTCGCGGCGGTCACGGGGCCGCGCGAGCTCGCGATCCGCACCTACGAGCGCGGCGTCGAGGACGAGACCGCGGCCTGCGGCACGGGCTCGATCGCGGCGGCGGTCGCCGCGGTCGAGAGCGGCCGCTGCGAGCCGCCGGTCGCGGTGCACGTCGCGTTCGGCGACACGCTCGAGGTCGACTGTCCCCGCGGCGCGGACGGCCGCTGCTCCTCCGTCCTCTTCACCGGCCCGGCGCGCTACGTCTGCCGCGGCGTCCTCGACCCGGAGGACTTCCGTTGAACCGCATCCTCTTCGACGGCGCGGAGCGCCGGGGCGACGAGGCCGTCGTGCGCGGCGACCGCGCGCGGCACGTCTGGTCGGTCCTCGGCGCCCGCGCAGGCGACACGGTCCGCGCGGGCGAGTTCGGCGGCCGGCGCTACGACGGCGCGCGCATCGTCGCGAACGATCCGGACGAATGCCGCCTGCTCCTCGGCGGGGGAGAAGAGCCGATCCCGCGGGCGCCGTTCGACCTGCTGCTCGCGCTGCCGCGCCCGAAGTGCCTGCGCCGGCTCTGGCCGCAGATCGCGGCGCTCGGGCCCGAGCGCGTCTTCCTCACCGCCGCGGAGAAAGTCGAGAAGGACTACTGGGGCTCGACGTTCCTGCGGCCCGAGGTCTACGCGCCGCTCCTGCGGGAGGGCATCGAGCAGTCGGGCGACACGATCATCCCCGCCGTCGAGGTCCACCGCCGCCTCAAGCCGCTCGTCGAGGACGTGCTGCCGCGCCGCTACGCCGAGGGGCGCCGGCTCGTCGCGCATCCGCCGCGCGCCGGCGCGCCCGCGGCCGCGCCGAAGGCGCCGGCCGCCAAAGGGACGGGCATCGTCGCGGTCGGCCCGGAGGGCGGCTGGTCGGACTACGAGCTGCGGATGTTCGAGGCGGCGGGCTTCCGCCGCGTCTCGCTCGGCCCGCGCGTACTCCGCACCGACACCGCCGTCGTCGCGCTGCTCTCCCAGCTGACGCTGCCGCGCGTCCGGTAGCGCCCGCCGTCCCGGCGGGCATCGCGCCCGCTACCAGAGCGCGCCGACGGGCGGGAGGAAGGCGCGGACGGAATCGATGTCCGGCGCGTCCAGGAGGACCATCGCGAGGCGGTCGACGCCGAGGGCGGCGCCGCCCGCGGGCGGCATGTGCGCGAGGTCGGCGAGGAAGTCCTCGTCGAGGGGCATCGGCGTCTCGCCGCACGCGATCTTCTCGTCGCGCGCGGCCTCGAAGCGGCGGCGCTGCTCGGCCGGGTCCGCGAGCTCGCCGAAGGCGTTGGCGATCTCCATCCCGCCGAGGTAGAGCTCCCAGCGCTCGGCGACGCGGGGGTCTTCCGGCGAGAGGCGCGCGAGCGAGGCGGCCTGCGCGGGATACCCGAAGAGGACGACGGCGCGGTCGCGCGGGAGGGCGGGCTCGACCTTGAGCGCCATGTCGAGGTCGAAGCGCTCGGCGTCCCACGCCTCGACCGGGTCCCACCCGGCCCAGCGGCGGTAGGCATCGCGGACGGGGACGCGCTCCCACGGCGCGGCGAGGTCGAGCGAGCCGCCGCGGAACGGGACGCGCGCCGCGCCCGCGCCGTGCAGCGCGGCGGCGGCGGCGAGGACGAGGCGCTCGGCGTCGCGCAGGACGTCCTCCCAGCCGCCGGGGGCGCGATACCACTCGAGCATCGTGAACTCGGGCGCGTGGCGGTCGCCGCGCTCGCCCTCGCGGAAGCAGGGGCCGATCTGGTAGAGGCGCCCCAGCCCCGCGGCGAGGAGGCGCTTCATCTGCAGCTCGGGCGAGGCGCGCAGGAAGGCGCGGCCGCTCGCGGGCGGGCGGATGTGCGGCTCGTTGGCGGGCGCGGGGATGCGGACGGGCGTCTCGACCTCGACGAAGCCGCCCTCGTCGAGCGCGGCGCGCAGCGCGCGCACCATCGCGGCGCGGCGCGGGAGGCTGGCGGCGAGCGCGGGGTTCATCCGCGGACGACGCGGGCGCCCTCGGAGCAGGAGACGGCGCGCACGTCGCACGGCGAGCCGAAGCGCCTCGCGTAGGCGGAGGCGAGCGCGGCGGCGGCCGTCTCGGCCGCGCGGCGCTCGACGAGGACGACGGCGGAGCCGCCGAAGCCGCCGCCGGAGAGGCGCGCGCCGAGGACGCCGGGGACGCCGCGCGCGGCGTCGACGACGGCGTCGAGTTCCGGGCAGGAGTTCTCGAAGTAGGTCCTCGACGACTCGTGCGACTCGAACATGAGGCGGCCGAACGCGGCGGCGTCCCCCTCGCGCAGCAGCTCGACGCCGGCGAGCACGCGCTCGTCCTCGCCGATCGGGTGCGCGGAGCGCTTCGCGTCGAGCTCGTCCATGTCGCCGTGGTGCTCGGTCCACTCGTCCCACGAGACGTCGCGCAGCGCGGAGACCGGGTGCGGGAGCGCGGCGGCGAAGAAGCGCGCGGCGCGCTCGCAGCGCTCGCGGCGCTCGTTGTAGGCGCCGTCGACGAGCGCGTGCTTCGCGTGCGTGTTGCACATGAGGAAGCAGACGTCCGGCGGGAAGGAGACGGGCTTGAACTCGCAGGTGCGGAAGTCGGACATGACGAGCGCGTCCTTCTCGCCGAAGACGGATGAGGCCTGGTCGAGGAGGCCGCACTTCACGCCGGCCCACTCGTTCTCGGCCCGCTGGCCCATCTTCGCGACGTCGAGCTTCGGGAGCGAGGCGCCGCGGAGGCGCGCGAGGGCGAGGATCGCGGAGCACTCGAGCGCGGCGGAGGAGGAGAGGCCGGAGCCGAGCGGGACGTTGCCGAGGAACATCGCGTCGAAGCCGCGGTCGGGCGGGCCGAGGCGGTCGCCGAGGAGCGCGACGCAGCCCTTCACGTAGTTGCTCCACGACGCGGACTCGGAGCGCTCGGGCGCGGCGGCGGGGAACTCGACCGTCTCCATGACGTCGCCGGCGGTGAGGCGCGCGGTCGCGTCGTCGCGCGGGGCGGCGGCGAAGAAGGTGCCGTAGTCGATCGCGGCGGAGAGGACGTAGCCCTCGTTGTAGTCGGTGTGGTTGCCGAGCACCTCGATGCGGCCGGGGGCGTAGGCGACGACGGCGGGGTCGCGGCCGTAGGTCGCGGCGAACTTGGCGAGCAGCTCGGAGAGGACGGCTTCGGAGGGCATGGCGGACGGGAGGGAGGTCGGGTGGGCGGAAGGGGGGCGCGCGCCGCGCGTCCCCGGCGGGGCGCGCCGCGCGCGGCGGGAGGGCGGGCGCGGACTAGTTGGCGCGCGCCTTGTAGAAGCCGAACTCGGCGCGGCGGTTCTGCGCCCAGGAGGCCTCGTCGTGGCCGTAGGCGGCGGGCTTCTCCTCGCCGTAGCTCACGGTCTGGACGCGGTTCGCGCCGATCCCCGCGGCGAGCAGGCGCTCGCGGACGGCCTGCGCACGGAACTCGCCGAGCGACAGGTTGTATTCGTTGGTGCCGCGCTCGTCGCAGTTGCCCTCGACGAGGACGACGAGCTGCGGCGCCTGCTGGAGCGCGGCGGCGACGGCGTCGACCTTCGAGAGCTCGCCCGCGGGGATCGCCGACTCGTTGTAGCGGAAGTAGACCGGGTAGACGCCGGCGGGCGCCGCGACGGGCTCGTAGAGGGCGGGGTCATGGAAGTCGCCCCCGCCGAGCGGTTTGTCCCCGTCCCAGCCGAACTGCTGGTCCTGGGGATTGATGGTGTCGTCGAACGCGGCGTCGCCGGAGCCGGGCTTGGTGCGGCAGCCGGCGGCGAGCGTGGCGACCGCGGCGAGGAGGAAGGTGGTGCGGATCAGGGCGGAGGGTTTCATTCGGTGGGGTTGGGGTTGGAGGTGTGTGTTTCTTTCTTTCGAAATCGGGTGGCTACGGCTTCGCGACGCCGTTGGCGGACCAGGACGGGAGATACCAGTCGCCGGGGACGTCGAAGAGCTTGCGCGCGGGGTCGCCCTCGGTGTCGAGCACGACGAGCGAGCGGCGCCAGCCGGCGGTGCGCGTGCAGACGACGTGGCGGCCGTCCGGCGCCCAGGAGGGATCCTCGTAGTCCGCGCCGTCGGCGGGCGAGACCGGCTTGAGGACGGCGGTGCGCGTGTTGCCGGACGGGTCGGCGACGTAGATGCCGTAGCGGCCGCCGGCGCGGCCGCAGAAGACGATGCGGCCGTCCGAGCCCCACTCGGGCGCGACGCTCTCGCGGATCGCGGAGGACCAGACGAGGCGGCGCGGCGAGCGGGAGGCGAGATCCATCACGTAGCAGCGCGGGACGCCGCCCTCGTCGCTCGTGTAGACGATCGAGCGGCCGTCCGGCGACCACGAGGGCGAGGCCTCGTTGGACTTGCTGCGCGTGAGGCGGTCGGCGAGGCGGCGCGTGGCGGGGTCGACGAGGTAGAGGTCCACCGTGCCGGAGCGCGAGAGGACGATCGCGGCGCGCGACCCGTCGGGCGAGAGCGCGGCGCCGTGGTTCATGCCGGGGAAGGCGGAGACGGGCGAGCGGCGGTTCGTCGCGAGGTCGACGCGGTAGGCGATCGGGCGGCCGGTGTTGTAGGACGTGTAGAGGAACGCGTTGGCGCCGGGCGTCCAGTTCGGCGAGAGGCAGAGCCGGCCCTCGCTCGTGATGCGGCGCAGGCGCGCGCCGTCCGCGTCGCACTCGTAGACGTCCGTCTCGCCGCCGCGGCGGCCGATGCAGAGGATCTTGGAGGAGGCCATCGGCGCCTTGCCGGCGACGGCGCGGACGATCTCGTCCGCCATCGCGTGCGCCTCGTCGCGCAGCGACGCGGCGGGGACGGCGCGCTGCCACTGGCGCGAGCTGGCGCGAAGGTTCCAGAGCGCGGAGACGGCGGCATCCACGCCGTAGGACGAACCGCGGACCGCGCCGGAGAGGATGACGGACGCCTCGGGGCGGTCGGTCGGGACGAACCAGCCGGAGATCGCCAGGTCGTTGCGGAGCGTGGCGAGGAATTCGCGCGCGGCGGGCGTGGCGTCCGCGGCGAGCGCGGCGAAGGAGACGGTGCGCTTGCCGGCGGACTGCGCCGTGCCGGTGACCGTGATGTCCGCGCCCTGCGCGGGCGCGGACGCCGGCGCGAGCGCGACGCACAGCGCGAGCGCGGCGAGGACGGGGAGGGAGGTGCGGTGCATGGTGCGGAAAAGGGGGAAGCGTGACTTCGCGCGCCATCATACCACAACGCCGCGCCACCGGGCAATCGCAAAAACCGGAAACGCCTAGACGCGGCGCAGGGAGCAGGAGCCGTCGGGCGAGCGGCGGACGAGGCTCTTCATCTCGAGCGCGATGAGGAGCGGGCCGACGCGGTAGGCGGGCAGGCCGGTCTCGCTCACGACCGCGTCGGGCTGCAGCTCGCCGCAGCGCGCGAGGGCGTCGAGGATCCTGCGCTCCTCCGGGTCGGCGGGAGGCGGACGGACGGGGGAAGAATCCCCCGGCCCCCCTCGCGGCGGCGGAGACGAGGATCGCGGCGCGGGAGCGGGCGCGAGGCCGGGAAGGGAGTCGAGCTCGTCGAGGACGTCCTCGGGCGACTGGACGAGGCGGGCGCCGTCGCGCAGGAGCTTGAGGCAGCCGAGCGCGGAGGGGTCGGTGACGCGGCCCGGGACGGCCATCACGGAGCGGCCCTGCTCCATCGCGTGCTCGGCGGTGATGAGCGTGCCGGAGGTGAGCCCGGCCTCGACGCAGAGCGTGCCGCGGCAGAGCCCGGAGATGATGCGATTGCGCATCGGGAAGGTCTGGCGGTCGGCCGCGCGCCCGAACGGATACTCGGAGACGACCGCGCCGCCGCCGGCGACGATGCGGCGCGCGAGCTCGCGGTTCTCGGGCGGGTAGAGGCGGTCGAGCGCGGAGCCGACGACGGCGACGGTCGGGCGCCCGGCGAGCAGCGCGCCCTCGGCGGCGAGCGTGTCGACGCCGCGGGCGAGGCCGGAGACGATCGTCGCGCCGGCGAGCGCGAGGCGGTAGGAGAAGTCCTTCGCGACGTCGCGCCCGTAGGGCGTCGGCGAGCGCGTGCCGACGACGGCGACGCAGCGCGGCGCGGAGAGCGCGGCGGCGGACCCCGCCACGTAGAGCGCGAGCGGCGGCGCGTGGATGGCGCGCAGGAGCGGCGGGTAGGCCTCGTCGGCCGGCGTCACGACCTGCAGGCTCGAGCGCGCGGCGCGCTCCGCCTCGGCGCGCCAGTCGACCGCCCCGAACGACTCCTCGAACGCCGCCGCGCGGGCGCGGCCGAGGCGGCGGCCGTCGACGTCGAGGTCCGCCAGGCCGCGGCCGCCCGACTCGAAGAACGCGGCCGCGGACCCGAAGCGCGCGATGCCGGCGCGGGCCGTCGCGGCGCCCATCGAGGGCACCAGGTTGAGGGCGAGGTAGGCGTCGTGCTCGGTCATGGGGCGGAGAAGCGGAGCCAGGGCGGGAGGTAGTCGCGGTCCGCGGAGCGGAGCGCGCGCGAGTGGGATTCGGAGAGCGGGTCGAGCTGGCGCAGGCGCGCGTGGAAGGCGGGCGAGTGGTCCATGTGCTCGACGTGCACGAGCTCGTGCAGCAGGACGTGGCGGAAGAGCGCCTCCGGGACGAAGAGCAGGTGGACGCTGCACGCGACCGTGCCGGACGACGACCGCGACGCCCAGCGCGAGCGCGTGAGGCCGATCCGGACGTGCGGCGGGCGCGGGATGCCGGCCTCGTCCGCGAGCGCGGCGAGGACGGGCGGGATGCGCCGCGCGGCCTCGCGCCGGAGGAACGCGACGAACGCCTCGCGCACCTCCTCTTCCGCGGGCTCCGGCGCCGCGCGCAGCTGCACCGTGAGGCGCGGCGCGGCGGGGCGGTGGTCCAGGACGCGGACCGCGGGCGGCGGCAGGCGCTCGACCGGGGTCCAGTCGACTTCGAGCGTCTCGCCGACGGCGCGGAGGGAAAGGGTGTCGAAGCGGGTCATGGGTGCTGCTGGTCCGCGCACCTTGCGCGCGAAAGGGCGCGGGGAGGCGATCGGCGGCCATTCTAGCGGTCCGCCCCCGGCGTGTCAAAACATCGCGGCCGCGACGCGCGACCTTGTCCGCGCACCGGCGTTGCGGTATACTCCCGCCGTTCCCGCGACCGCCATGCTCCTCTCCGTCCTCGGCATTCTCTTCCCGGTCTTCGCGCTGCTCGCGCTCGGCGCGGCGCTGCGGCACTTCGGCTTTCTCTCCGAGGCGTTCGCGGCGGGACTGAACAAGCTCGTCTTCTACGGCGCGCTGCCGTGCCTCCTCGTCGACTCGATCTCGCGCTCCGACCCGACCGCCGGCTCGGGCCGCGCGTCGCTCGCGCTCGCGCTCGGCACGGTCGGCATCGCCGTCGTCGCGTGGGTCCTCGCCGTCCCGATGGGCGTCTCGCGCGCCTCGCGCCCCTCCTTCTGCCAGAGCGTCTTCCGCAGCAACAACGCCTACGTCGGCCTCCCCGTGATGGCGCTCGCGTTCACGGGGAAGGGCTTCGCCGCCGAGGGCATGGCCCTCGCGATGCTCACGCTCGCGCCGTGCCTGCTGCTCTACAACGGGATGGCGGTCGTCGTGCTCACGCGCCCCGACGAGACCGCGCCGCCGCTGCGCCGCCTGGGCCGCGTCTGCATCGGCATCCTCCGCAACCCGCTCATCCTCGCGTGCCTCTCCGGCCTCGCGCTGCTCGCGCTGCGGCGGCGGCTCGGCGTCTCGCCCGAGGCCTGGGCCGATTCCGGAAACCCCCTCCTCAAGACGATCCGCCTCTTCGGGACGATGGCGACGCCGGGCTCGCTCATCGCGCTCGGCGCGACGCTCACGCCCGCCCGCCTCCGCGCCTCGATCGCCGACGCGCACAAGGCCGCCCTCCTGAAGCTCGTCGTCTGCCCGCTGCTCGGACTCGTCGTCTGCCTCGCGCTCGGACTGCCGCCGCTGCACCGCTTCATCGTGCTGTGCTACCTGGCGTGCCCGAGCGCGGTCGCATCCTACGTGATGGCCGAGGCGATGGGCGGCGACGCGCGCCTCGCCGGCTCCGCCGTCGCCCTCACGACCGTCTACTCGGCCCTCTCCCTCGGGGCCGTCCTGCTGCTCGCCCTGCCGGCGTAGCGGCCGCCCGAAGCCCCCCGCGCTACACGCGCCGCGCGAAGACGAAGTCGTCCATGACGAACCCTCCGCCGATGTCGGTGCAGACCGAGCGGACGTTCGAGAAGCCGGCAGTCCTGTAGGCCTTCTGCGCGCGGGCGTTGTTCTTGTTGACGCGGAGCCAGACGCTCGTCGCGCCCGCCTCCTTCGCGCGGCGGCAGAGCTCCGCGAGGAGCCACCCGCCGATGCCGCGCCCCCAGTAGGCCGGGAGCGTGTAGAGCTTGTGCAGCTCCGCGGAGCCGTCCGCCGCCGGCCGGAGGTCGGCCGAGCAGACGCCCGCGTCGGCGCCGTCGGCGCGCACGAGGTAGAACGGCGTCCCGGCCGCGGCCGCCTCGCGAATCGCCTCGGGCGAATACATCCGGCCGATCATGTAGGGGATCTGCGCGTCGGGGATGATGCCGCGGTAGGTCGGCGGCCACGCCTTTTCGGCGATCGCCCGCGCGCGCGCCTGGAGCGCCGCGTCCTCGCCGACCTCCAGAAGCTCCAGCGCCGGAAGCGGCAGGCGCGGTCGCGGCGAGTTCGTCGGCGCCGAGGCGACCTCGCTCACGAGCTCGATCGTGCAGGGTCCGTCGTTCACGAGCGCGACCTTCATGTCCGCGCCGAAGCGCCCGGTGGCGACGCGCCCCGCGCCGAGAAGCGTCCGCAGGTCGGCGACGGCGCGCTCGTAGAGCGCCTCCGCGAGCGCGGGATCGCCCGCGAGGACGAAGCTCGGGCGGTTGCCCTTGCGGGTGTCGGCGTAGAGCGTGAACTGCGAGACGGCGAGGATCGACCCGCCGACGTCGAGCACGGAGCGGTTCATGCGGCCCTCCGCATCCTCGAAGACGCGCAGGTTCGCGGCGCGGACGGCGAGGCGGTCCGCATCCTCGGGCGTGTCGCCCTCGCGGCACCCCACGAGCGCCAGGTAGCCGGGGCCGATCTCCCCGACCCTCTCGCCCCCGATCGTCACGGAGGCCTCGGAAACGCGTTGCAGAAGAAGCTTCATGTCGCGCGATTCTAGCAGAACCGCGCGCCGCTGTCACCGCTTCGCCCGCGCCTTCGCGCGCCCGCGCGAGGCGGTTGCGTGCGCGCGGCGGTGTGTGGTAGACTCCGCGGCGAATGCGCGCCCCGGCGGAGCCGGGGATGTTCGTCTTTTCCCGCGAGGAGTCCCCATGTCCCGCAACCGACCCTTCTTCTCGAAGTTCGACCGCGCCGCCTTCTGGGCCGGCGCGGCGATCTCCTTCCTCGTCTACTTCCTCACCTGCGCCCCCACGGTCTCGCTCGAGGACTGCGGCGAGCTCGCCACGGCCGGCGACTACGCCGGCGTCCCCCACCCGCCCGGCTACCCCTCCTGGACGATGTGCGCGTGGGTCTTCTCGCGCCTGCTCTCGTGGGTCGCCTTCCGCGGCCAGCCCAACCCCGCCTGGGCGATCGCGGTGATGTCCGCCTTCTGGGGCGCCCTGGCCTGCGGCATCACGGCGATGCTCGTCTCCCGCACCGCGGCGGACCTGCTCGGCGGCCGCCGGCTCGTGAACCCCGACCCGCGCGTCCCGGTGCCGGCCGCCGCGGCCGAGGGGCTCGACGCGGCTCTCGCGGACGACGCCCGCGACGGCACGATCTGCTTCCTCGCGGGCGTCTCGTCGGCGCTCGTCTTCGCCTTCGCGCCGGTGATGTGGTCGCAGAGCACGATCGTCGAGGTCTACTCGTTCGGCCAGTTCTTCATGTCGCTCGTGCTGCTGCTGGTCTATCGCTGGATGCGGCGCCCGTCGGACGGCCTGCTCTTCCTCACGGCGTTCGTCTTCGGCCTCGGCCTCACGAACTACCAGGTCCTCCTGCTCGCGCTGGCGCCGCTCGTCTTCGTGATCCTGCTGCAGGACATCCGGCTCTTCCGGGACTTCGTCCTCGTCGGGATCCCGATGGGGCTCGTCGCGGGGATGATGAAGCTCGGCTCGTTCTTCACGCAGCCGGGCTTCCCGAAGTTCCCGGCGGCCGACCCGGAGTGCCCGGTCGGCGGCTGCCTGCTCTTCGGCGGGAGCGCCGCGGCGGCCCACGGCTGGTATGCCGCGATCGCGATCGCGGCGCTGGTCCTCGCCGCGGCGGCGTGCCTGCTCGGGCGCCTCGCCGTGCTGCGCGCCGCGGGGCGCGAGCCGGCCTGGGCCGCGCAGGCGCGCCTCCCGGCGTGGGCCGCGCTCGCCGTCGCGGGCGCGGCGCTCGCCATCCTCTGCCTCGCCCTGCCGTCCGCGCCCGAGCCCTACACGGGCAGCCTCAAGGAACTGACGCGCCGCTACCTCGCGGCCGCGCAGCCCGACCCCGTCTTCCACTGGGCGATGTGGGAGCTGGCGTTCTTCGCGGGCGTCGCGGCGCTCTGGGTCTTCTCGCTCTTCACGCCGGGCGGGCTCTGGTACGCCGGCGCCTGTACCGCCGCCCTCGTGCCGCTCGCGGCGCTGCTGCGCAACGGCTGCCTGCTCGGCCTCACGCACCCGCTGAGCGGCTACTTCGCCGCCTGGTGCGCGATCGGCGCGGCGATCCTCGCGCTCGCGTGGCTGCTGCTGGAGCGCGGCCGGACCGTCGCGCTCGCGATCCTCGCGGGCTCGGCGGGGCTGGCCTTCTACGGGTTCATGCCGATCGCGGGCGACGCCTGCCCGCCGCTCAACTGGGGCTACCCGCGGACGTGGGAGGGCTTCAAGCACGCCATCTCGCGCGGCCAGTACGAGGCGATCGTCCCCGAGTCCGTCTTCACGGCGAAGTTCATCCGCCAGATCGCGACCTACTTCGTCGACATCCGCGCGCAGTTCACGCTCGTCCTGGCGCCTCTCGCGCTCGTGCCGTTCGCCGCCTGGAGCCTGCGGCGCGGACCGGCGCCGGACGGCTCCGCGCGCCCCGCGGTCCGGATGCTCCCGCTCGCCGTCGGCGCGGCGGTCCTCGGCGCGGCGATCACGATCCTCGACCGCCTCTCCGGAGCGCTGGACCTCACGCACCTCCGCCTCGACAAGCTGCTCTTCCTCGCACTGCTGCTGCTCGCCGGCGTCGGGCTCCTGCAGCTCTTCGTCGACCAGATCGTGCCGCTCGTGCGCCGCGGCCTCGACGGGGAGCTCGACCGCTCGTCCCGGCTCGTCTCGTTCCTCTCCGGCGCCGGGATCCTCGCCGTCGTCGCCGTGGCGGGGTGCCTCTTCTTCAACCCCGTGGCGGAATTCGCGCTCGAGGACCTCCTCGGGATGAAGGACGGCACCGGCGCCTACCGCGCGCTCGACGTCCTGCTCACCGCCGTCCTCGGCGCGGGCTGGCTCGCGCTCCTGCTCTGGCTCTCCCTCCGCGTCTGGGCCCGCGATCCGGCGATCGACGCCGGCGTGGACCGCGTCTCGGGCCGCTGGCACCTCGTCACGATCGCCTGCTTCGGGGTGATGAGCTTCCTCCTGATCGCGCTCGCGAACCCGCGCGGCGACATCCAGGACTCCTTCATCCAGAAGGTGAAGTTCATCGCGTCGCACGGCCTCTACGCGCTCTGGATCGGCTACGGCATGGCCTACGCGCTGCGCCTGCTGCGCGACGACCGCCGCGTCCGCGCCGCCTTCCTCCCCGCCTGCGCCGCCGTCGCCCTCGCGCCGCTCATCCCGGTGCACGAGAACTACTACAACTTCGAGCTCTACGACCAGACGAGCGCCGCCGACATGGACGGCCACGACTTCGGCTGGCAGTTCGGCAACTACCAGCTCCGCGGCGCGCCCGCGATCTCCGAGGAGCTCGACGAGGACGAGGAGCCGCTCCCCAACCCGTGCTACCCGCCCGAGATGGGCGAAAACGCCGTCTTCTTCGGCGGCACCGACCCGGGGCGCTTCGTCCCGACCTACATGATCTACTCGGCGCACGTCCGCCCCGACGTCTACCTCATCACGCAGAACGCGCTCGCCGACAAGACCTACCTCGACACGATGCGCGGCCTCTACGCCGACGCCATCTGGATGCCGACCGAATACGACAACCAGGTCGCCTTCCGCGAATACGACGACCGCATCCAGCGCGAGATCCGCGAGGGCCGGCGCGACCCCTCCGACACCGGCGGCCTCACGCACGACGCGCAGGGCCGCGTCTCCGTGAACGGCGCCCTCGCCGTGATGGAGATCAACGCCATCATCGCCAAGCAGATCTTCGAGCACAACAAGGATCTCCACGACTTCTACGTCGAGGAGTCCTACGCGATGCAGTGGATGTATCCCTACCTCACGCCGCACGGGCTCATCATGAAGGTCAACCGCGACCGCGTCCCCCTCTCCGCCGCCGCCGCGAACCTCGACATGGACTTCTGGGACTGGTACGTCCGGCGCCTCCTCGGCGATCCGGGCTTCGCCCGCGAGATCCCCGCGCGCAAGTCCTTCAACAAGCTCCGCTCCGCCCTCGCCGGCGCCTACCGCTGGCGCGGCGACCTGCGCCGCGCCGAGACCGCCTACCGCCAGGCGCAGTCGCTCTACGCCTACTCGCCCGAGTCGTCCTTCCGCCTCGTGCAGGACGTCCTCGTCCCCGAGCGCCGCTTCGAGACGGCGACCGACCTGCTGCTCCACCTGCGCCGCCTCGACCCGAACAACCGCAACATCCCCGTCGAGACGATCGCCGACCTGCGCGACCTCTCGCGCCGCGTCGAGGAGCTGCGCCCCAAGCTCGACCCCGGCCCCGACGGCCAGCCCGCCATCACCGAGGAGGAGCTGCTGGAGCTCATCCCCAAGGCGCTCTCCTGCGGCGCGAACGAGGTCGCGAACCGCGCGCTCCTCGCCGGGCAGATGCGCCGCGGAACCTCGCGCCTCTTCCCCGTGAAGCTCGGGCTCGCGCTCTGCGGCTCCGGCCGCCCCGAGCAGGGCGCGCGGATCCTCGCCACCGTCCCCGACCTCCTCGCCGACCCGAGCCTCTCGGCCTCGGACGTCCGGACGGTCGCTACCGCGCTCATCGCCGCGAACAAGCCGGCCGCCGCTCTCTCGGCCCTGCGCCCCTACCTGCGCGACCGCGGCCCGGAGGACTGGCGCGCATGGGTGCAGTTCGCACTCGCGAGCCACCTCCTCGGCGACGAGAACAGGGCCCTCACCGGCATGGAGCAGGCCCGCCGGTTCGGCGGCCAGGAGGCCATCGAGCTCATGCTCAAGAGCCCCCTCGCGAAGCTCCTCCCCTCCCCCGCCCCCCGCCCCGGCGCCGCGCGCTAGGGCGGTTCCAACGATTCCGCGGCCGCGAGCGCGACCGCGACCGTTGTTTTCGGCCGCCGTCCCGGCGGCCATGCCCGCGCAGGGCCGCGGGCGCTACCGGTCGTGGCAGCCGCACGAGCAGCCGTCCTCGTGCGCGTCGAGCGTGCCGAAGGCGTAGACGGTCGTGCTGCGGTAGACGTCGCCCGGGTCGAGCCGGACCGACGGGAACGACGGCTGGTTCGGCGAGTCGGGCGCGTGCTGGGTCTCGAAGCAGACCGCCCAGTGCCTGCCGTATTTCTGCCCGCGGCGCGCGGGGCAGGAGGGCACGAGGAAGTTTCCGGAGTACACCTGCACGCAGGGCTCGGTCGTCCAGACCTCCATCGTGCGGCCGCTCTCCGGATCGGCGAAGAACGCGGCGAAGTCGAGCCCGGGGTCCTTGCGGTCAAGGACGAAGTTGTGGTCGAACCCGCCGCCGACGCCCTTGAGCAGACGGTCCTTCGCGGCGAGCGCGAAGCGGTCGCCGAGGCGCACGGGGTCGCGCAGGTCGAGCGCGGTGCCCTCGACGGGCGGCACGCGGCCGGTCGGGAGCAGCGCGGCGTCGACCTCCGTGAAGCGCGAGGCGTTCACCTGCACGACGTGGTCCGAGACGTCGCGCGCGCCGCCGTTCAGGTTGAAGTAGGCGTGCTGCGTGAGGTTGACGACGGTCGGCCGGTCGGTCGTCGCGAGGTAGTCGATGCGCCACGCGTTGTCCCGCGTCAGCGTGTAGACGACGCGGACGAAGAGGTTGCCGGGGAAGTTCTCGTCGCCGTCGGGCGAGAGGGTGGTGAACTCGATCGCGGGGCCGTCCGCCGCCTCGAACCGCCGCGCCTGCCAGACCTTCTGGTCGAAGCCCTTCGCACCGCCGTGCAGCGAGCAGGGGTGCTTCGGCAGGCCGGAGTTCGGCGGGAGCGCGCGGAACTCGCCGTCGATCGCGAAGCCACCGCGCGAGATGCGGTTGCCGTAGCGGCCGATGATCGCGTTCATGTAGCCGTTCGCGTGGTGCTGCTCGGGCCGGGCGCACGCGAGGAGGACCTCGCCGGGACGGCCCTTCGCGTCGGGGGCCCGGAGGGACGTGACGATGCCGCCGAGCGCGCTCGCCGTGAGCGACATCCCGGAGCCGTTGCGGATGGTGAAGGAGGGGGTGGCTTTCATGGCTCCGGATTGTAGCCGCCCTCCCGGCGGAACGCAAGGGCGGTTTTTGCCTTTACACTTCGGCGGTTTGCCCGTAGACTTGCGCCCCATGTCCACGTCCACGATCGTCGTTCTCCTCTCCGCCGCCCTCGACGCCGCCGTCCTCTGGGGCCTGTGGCGCCTCGCGCGCCACGCCGTCGGCGGCCGCGCCGGCGCCGCGCGGCGCCGCGCGCGGGCGCTCGAGGGCGAGATGCGGACCGCCTTCGCGATGCATCGCGACGTCCTGCCGCCCGCCCTCGCGGAGAGGCTCGCCGGCGCGATCGCCGCCCTGCGCGCGGCTCGGCGCGCCGCGCGCGGCCGCGGCGCGGAGGCCGCCGCCGCGGTCGACGGGGCGTGCAAGGACGCGCGCGCCGCGCTCGAGGAGGCGCTCGGCGCCGCGCCGAAGCGCCGCTTCCCGGAGCTCTTCCCGATCGTCGAGACGCTCGTCGTCGCCTTCGGCGTCGCGTTCGCCTTCCGCGCCTACGTCCTGCAGCCGTTCAAGATTCCGACCGGGTCGATGCAGCCGACGCTCTACGGCACGCACTCCGAGCCGTGCGCTGCGCCGACCCTCGCCGACCGCTTCGCGCCGCTCAAAGTCGCCAAGTGGGCGCTCACGGGGCGCTGGTACCGCGAGGTCGTCGCGCACGGAAGCGGCACGCTCGCGGTCCGCAGCGACCGCATGGGCGCGCCGGGATACGTCCTGCTGTCCGTCGCGGGCGAGACCTACAAGGTCCCGGAGGACGCCGCCCGGCGCGGCGAGCTCGGGCTCGAGAGGTTCGTCGCGGGCATGGCCGACAACCCCTTCGACCGCGCCGCCTCCGCCGCGCGGATGGTCGTGCGCCGCGGCGACCGGATCTGGAGCGGCTACGTGGTCGCCGGCGACCAGGTCTTCGTGAACCGCGTCCTCTGGAACCTCCGCCCCCCGCGGCGCGACGAGACGGTCGTCTTCGCCACCTCGGGGCCGACGCTCGCGCTCGGCGACCGCGCCGCGGCCGCCGCCGCGGAGGACGCGCCGGGCGCGAGGGCGTTCGCGCTGCCGTTCCTCGGGCTGCCGCTGCGGCTCGTCTACCGGCCGATCCCGCAGCTCGACGTCGCGCAGCACTACATCAAGCGCCTCGTCGGACTGCCCGGCGAGCGCGTCTCGATCGATCCGCCGCGCCTGCTCGTGGACGGCGCGCCCGTCGCGGGCGCGCCCGGCGTCGCGCGCGTCGAGGGCATGGGCTCCTCCGCGACCGGGCCGGAATACGCCGGCTACCGCAACATTGACGACGAGGGGATGCCGCAGCCGCACGCGCCGGGATTCCTGCAGACGGCGGAGGACGCGATCGCGCTCGGCGACGAATACCTGCCGATGGGCGACAACACGCGTTCGTCCTTCGACGGCCGCTACTGGGGGCCCGTCCCGCGCACGCAGATGCTCGGCCCGGCGGCGTGCGTCTACTGGCCGCTCTCCGTGCGCTGGGGCCTCGGCGCCGTCCGCTAGCGGGCGCGCGGGTGGAACCGCTCCACGACGGACGCGAGGCGGCTCGCGTCGACGTGCGTGTAGACCTGGGTCGTGCCGATGTCGGCGTGGCCGAGCATCTCCTGGATGGCGCGGATCGGCGCGCCGCCCGCGAGCAGGTGCGTCGCGAAGGAGTGGCGCAGCCAGTGCGGCGAGACCTCCTTCGGGAGCCGGGCCATGCGCGCGCGGCGCTTGACGATGCGCCAGAGCGTCGGGCGCGAGATGCCGCGTCCGCGCGGACCGAGGAAGAGCGCGGCCTCGCCGGGCGCGGGGCGGTAGGTCGGGCGCGAGTCGGCGAGATAGCGCTTCAGGGCCTCCTCGGCGCGCGATCCGAGGGGGACGAGCCGGACCTTGCCGCCCTTGCCGCGGACGCGGACGAGGCCGTCGTCGAACCGCACCGAATCGAGCGTGAGCGCGACGACCTCGCTCGCGCGCAGGCCGCAGCCGTAGAGGATCTCCGTGAGCGCGCGGTCGCGGATGTTGTCCGGCGTCGCGGGCCCGGAGAGGGAGAGGAAGCGCTCCGCGTCCTCCCTCGTGATCGCGTGCGGCAGGACGATCGTCCGGCGCGCCTGCACGAGGACGGCGGCGGGGTCCGCGGGAATCTCCCCCTCGGCGCGGAGCCAGGCGAAGAAGGACTTGGCGGCGACGAGGCGGCGCGCGCGCGTCGACTCCGCGAGGCCGGCGCGCCGGTCCCGCGCGAAGCGGCGGCGGAGCTGCTCCGTCCGCACGCGCGCCCACGCGGCGGCGGGCGCGGCGGGGTCGATGCGCAGGTCGCGCGCAAGCGCGCGCACGTCCGTCTCGTAGGCCCTGCGCGTGCGCGGCGCAAGCCCCCGCTCGTAGGCGAGGTAGCCGAGCCAGGCGCCGATGGCGCCGCCGCTACCGGCCATCGCCGCGCATCTCCTCGGCCTCGAAGCCCGCCTTCGAGAGCGCGTCGACGAGGTTCTTCGTTCCGACCTTCATCGAGTCGTAGCGCACCGTCAGCGTGCGGGACTCGAAGTCCGCGTCGACGCGCAGGCACTTCTCGGCGTTTCCCGTCTCGTTCGAAAGGCGCGAGTCGGGAAGGGTCCGGAGCGCGGCCCGCGCCTTGGCGAGCGAGGCCTCGTCCGCGACGCCGGGGACGCGCAGCTCGACGGTGCGGACGTCGCGCACGCGGCAGCCGCCCGCGAGAAGCGCGGCGGCGACGAGAAGAACGACGGAAGGGGGAAAGGGCTTCATGGCGCGCGAGTCTAGCAGACCCCCCACCGGTTTTCAACCCCGCGCGCCCGCGCTAGTCCTCCGGCGGGATGTCCGGCGGGGGCGGGAGCGGCGCGCCCTCCGCCATCGCGTCGGCGAGCGCCGCCTCGGCCTCCGCGTCGCGCCACCAGAGCGAGACGATGTCGTCCTCCCCGCCGAAGCGCGAGAGGATCGCCGGCGGCATCCCGAACTTGTTCCACCAGCACAGGCGCGTCGAGTCGGCGTTCCAGAGCAGGATGTAGGGGACGGCCTCCGCGAGGATCGCGTCGATCTCGCGGCAGATGTCGTTGCGCCGCTCGAGCGAGAACTCGGTGCGCTGCGCGTCGATGAGCGCGTCCACGCGCGGGTCGGCGAATCCCGTGATGTTGTTGCCTCCCTTCTCCGCGGCCTGCGCGCCGCTCCACATCCCCTCGGGGTCCTTCTCCAGGCCCGAGCTCCACGCGCACCAGGTGACGTCGAAGTCGTATTCGTCCATGTCGCGCATCCACGCGGCCCAGTCCTTGCGCTCGACCTTGAGCGCAACGCCCTGCGCCTCGAGCGCGACGCGCCAGCGCGCGAGGAACTTGTCGGACGTGGACGAGTTGGAGAGGAAGCGCACCGCAAGCTCCCGCCCGTCCTTCGTGCGCCGCCCCGTGGCGGGGTCCCGCGTCCAGCCGGCCTCGTCGAGCAGCGCCGCGGCGCGCTCCGGGTCGAAGCCGAGGAGCTCGTTCGGGCAGGGGTGCGCCTCGTCCCAGAGGTCCTCCCAGTAGGAGCGGTGCAGGAAGTACTGCCCGAACATGAGCGAGCGGTTGAACGACGCGCGGTCCAGGAGCAGCGCGAGCGCGCGGCGGACGCGGACGTCGTCGAACGGCGCGCGGCGCAGGTTGAGCGCGAAGCCCTGGAAGCCGACGGGCTTGCGGTTGCGGACGGCGCGGCGGACGATCCAGCCCTTGTCGAAGCGCTCGCCGCGCGCGTCGAGCACCCAGGTCGAGGCGGTGTAGACCGCGAAGGCGTCGACGATCCCCTTGCGGAACGCCTCCCACGCGTTCTCGCGCGAGGCGAAGAAGCGCCACTCGACGGTGTCGAAGTTCCAGAGCCCGCGATTGGCGGGGCGAGCGGCGGCCCACCAGTCCGGGCGGCGCTCGAGCGCGAGCGAGCGGTTCTCGCGCAGCTCGCCGAGGCGGTAGGGGCCGGAGACGACGGAGAGGTCGAAGTTGAGACGGTTGAAGTCGCGCCCGCGGAAGGCGTGCGACGGCAGGACGAAGAGCCCGCCGACGGCGCCGAGGTTGCGCCAGTGCCGCTCGTGCGCGACGAAGCGGACCGTCCGCTCGCCGAGGACCTCGGGCGGGTCGAACGCGGCGAGCGCGACCTTGGCGGCGCCGGTCATGTTTGTGGGCGCCATGACGGCGTCGAACGTCCAGCGCACGTCCTCGGCGACGACGGGCTCGCCGTCGCTCCAGCGTGCGTCGGGGTCGATCTCGAACGTGAAGGCGAGGCCGTCGTCGGAGACGGTCCAGCGCCGCGCGAGGGCGGGCGCGTATTCGCCGGTGTCGGGATCGCGCGAGAGGAGGCTCTCGTAGAGCATCGAGCAGACCTGCGCGGCGAAGGTGGAGTTCTCGAGGTAGTAGTTGAGGCTCTTCGGAGCGGCGCCGGCGGCGAGCACGAGCCGCCCGCCCTTCGGTGCGTCGGGATTCGCGTATCGGCTCGGCTCCTCGGTCCACCCCTCCGCGGGAAACGCCGTCTCCGCCCTGGCGACAAGCACCCCGGCCATCACCGCCATCAAAACCCCGATTCCCCTTGTTCGCCATTCGATTCCACCGTGCGTGATTTTCATCGTTCCATTCTCTCCTGCATTGCCGTTTCCGTCATTTTCCCGTTCTCGTTTTCGTTTGCGGTTCGCCTGTCTTCATGAGCCCCATTTGAATCCGCTCTTCGTCCGTTTACGCCAGCCGTCGCCTTCGCCCGCGCTCGCGTTTCTCCCGTTCGTCCCGCTCCGCGCGCAATCGCCGCAGAAACCCCGCCACGGTCGAGCTCTCCGGCGCGGCAAGCAGCGCTCGCAATCGCCTTCGCGCGCCGGGCAGCCGTTCGCGCAACGTCGGCCGCACCTTCCTCTCGACTTCCGGATCGGGCGCGAGCAACAGCTCCGCCGGCACCGGGTCGAAGAGGTCTTCCGAGTCTCGTGCCTCCCACGCGAGCCGGCGGTAGCCCGTGAGCGCCGCGTAGTGAGGCAGCAGCTCCGGGCAGTTCTCGAAGATCCAGCCGCGCAGGCCGCCGTTGCGCCCGACGATCTCTCCGTCCTCGTCGCGGATGAGCGAGCTGTCTGTCGCCGCCTCCGCATCGAGCAGCATCGACCCGAGCCGGATCTTCTCCTCCACCTTCCCGCGCCCGCGCGCCTTCTCGAACTGCTCCCGCACCTCGTCGCCGGTCGGCGCCGCATTTGCCGAGAATACGCAAAGCCGGCGGATCGGCGCGCCCTTGCGGCGGGGACGGTCCGGCAGCCGCGGCATCCCGGGCTCGCGTGGCGGGGTGCCGGACCCCGCCACGGCCTTCTCCAGCGTTCCGAACCAGTCCTGCCACGCCAGATCGCGCTTTGCGCGGGCGGCCGCGCGGCGCTTCGCGGCGGCGGGCTGCGGCGTGAGAGCAAGCGCCTCGCGCTCGCGGGCGTCCTCTTTGCGGACCCGCTCCGCGGCGAGGACGCGCAGGACGCGGAGGTATTCGACGCGGCCGGAGTCGCGCGCGTCGCGGAGGCGCTGCGCGCATTCGCGAGCGAAGCATCGGTCGACGCCCGCCCGGGCGCGATAGGCGTGGGTGCGAACGGCACGGAACCCCGAAGTAGCGAGCTTGGCCGCAAAAGCGAGCGCGACGAACGGAGTCGCGGCTACGAGCAGATAGAGGGCGATGCCTCCCCAGAACAGTTCGTTGTAGCCCGGCGAGCCGACCTGGAAGGGATAGCGCTCGTAGGATTGGCGAACGGCTTCGTGGTTGCGGAGGGCGGCGTCGAGGCGGGTCTCTTCGCGGTGGCGGTCGGCACGGCGCAGGGCGGCGGCGGAGATGGTTCGGCGGCGGGGACGGCGGGACATGGCGGGAGACGAATGGGAGATGGGAAGGACGGGCATGCGGGAGCCGAATGGAGAATCCAGGCGAAACGGCAGGGATGAAGCAATTCAAATCGGAGCAAAAACGCCGGCGATTCTACACCGCAGGAGCGGCGAAAGCAAGAAAAATCACGCACGGTGGAATCGAATAGGAAGGCCGATGGGATTCGGTGACGGGCGCGGAGGCGGACGATCCGAGCAAGCGCAGGAGGAAGGGGACGCCGAAGGACATCGGCTTCGCGCGGCCCGCGCCCGCATACCTCCAACTGACGCTCCGGCTCGCGTGTTTGCCCCCAGGCGCGGCGCTGGCGCACCGCATTCCGCGAATTGCGCCCGCCCCGGCCGCGATTCGCGGAATGCGGGACAATCAGAAAGCGCCTAAAGCGGGGGTGTAGGACAGATTCGTGACCTGTGCCCCTTGATCCCCCCTTCGCCGACCTAGGCCACTTCCAGGCGGCGGACGGTGCCGCGGCGTTTCCAGTAGTCCTCGTGGATGCCGTCCATGACCATGC
>Ga0256407_10000516_pt1 | contig 91809 bp, 79 predicted proteins | sample RumenRJG_04DNA_FD_193489 | JGI IMG/M metagenome (GOLD analysis project Ga0256407, IMG submission 193489) | Bovine rumen microbial communities from Lethbridge, Alberta, Canada - RJG_04 | ecosystem: Host-associated > Mammals > Digestive system > Stomach > Rumen | place: Canada: Alberta... | reverse complement strand
ATGTATTCCTCAACAATTTTCTGACGTTCTTCACGACTGTAATTTGATCTCATAATTTCTTCCACCTTGCGTAGAAGTTTAGTTCAAAGATTTATTTTTGGAAAATACATGAGAATTGACGGTTACACTCAAAGGAAAACACGAAGAGTATTTCTAACAATGACGAGATTTCTAAAATAAAGGACAAAATTCTAAAAATCAGAAAAGAATCGCGGCCTAAAACAAAGGAAAAATTTATGGAACACTTCAAAAAAACTGCTTCAAAATATTCAAAGAATCCGATTGAATGTCTCAATCAAATTTTAAAAGATTTTGAAAACGACGGTATAATCCGCATCTCAAAAAGCAAAATTGAATGGCTGAAATAGTCTTTACCACACCAAAGGAGCCCCACAAAAATGAAAAAACTCACCTTCCCGACAATAACAATTCTCGCCACGACGGTGCTTTTTTCCAGTTGCGCGACGATGGACAAAATCAGCGAGTTTTCCGCGAGCATGAACAAGAAGATTGAAACTTCCGCATCCGGCAAAAATCAGGACACGGAAAAATGGGACATTGCCGCGCTCGACACAGCGCGCAATCTCGATTATCTTTCGACGGTCGAAAAGGACGTGGTTCTTGAGATGAACAAAGCGCGCTCCAATCCTGCATTGTATGCCGAACTGTACATCGCGCCGAGGGTAAAGAAATTCAACGGGAAAATTTACAACGGCTCGCTCAGGACGAACGAAGGCGCCGCAGTCGTAAATGAATGCGTTTCTTATATGAAAAGAGCGAAGCCGCTTCCCGTTTTTGCGCCACAAAAAGGACTTTCCCTTGCAGCTCAGCGGCATTCAAGCACGCAAGGAGAGACTGCGCAGACTGGGCACACGGGAGTTGACGGAAGCACTCCGTTCACGAGAATCGAAAAGTACGGAAGCTACAGAACCGCCGGCGAAAACATCTCCTACGGACCAACATCTGGGCGGGATATAGTCGTTCAGCTTCTTGTCGACGACGGAGTTGCAAGCCGAGGACACCGCAAGAACATCATGAACAAAGATTTTTCATCAACCGGAGTCGGCTTCACAAAAAAGCACAGGACATACGGCTCCGTCTGCGTAATAACATATGCAGGAGAGTACAAAGAAAAATAATGTTACGACAAAGGCGGAACCGCCCTTCCCGCCACAGAAGGTTCGCCCCCGCGCGAACCGGCGCACGCCTGCCATAACCAAGCCGAACTCAGAACTCCAAACGGAATGCAAGCGCAAACTCAGAACGCACAAAACGTCAGCCACCCCCCTTCCCGCCACGGGAGGTTCGCCCCGCGAACCGGCGCACGCTTGCTCCAGCAAAGCCGAACTTAGAACTCATAAAGGTTCGCAAGCGCAAGTGCATTAACCGCTTTTTTCTGATACAATCCACGCATTATGGCAGACAGAATTCAACCAAGGGTCCTGAAAGGTTTCAGGGACATCCTTCCGGCGGCGGAAATTGAGCGCGCCGATTTGCAGGAGAAGATAACGAAAGTGTACCGCTCGTTCGGGTTCGTGCCGATTGACACGCCCGTCCTCGAATATTCGGAAATTCTCCTCAGGAAGTCGAACGGGGAGACGGAGAAGCAGGTCTTCCGGTTCGAGGACAACGGAAAACGGGACGTCGCGATGAGGTTCGACCTCACCGTCCCGTTCGCCCGGTTCACGGCGGAGCATGAAAGCGAGCTCTACTTCCCGTTCAAGCGCTACCACATCGCGAAAGTCTGGCGCGGGGAAAAGCCGCAGGCGGGACGGTACCGCGAATTCATGCAGTGCGACATCGACACGGTCGGAAGCGACAGCGCGGCGGCGGACTTCGAGATTCTTTCCGTGATGAAGGCGGCGCTCGCGGAAATCGGGGTGACGGACGTCACGATTCACGTCAACCACCGCGGGATTTTCAACCGTTTCCTCGAAAAACTCGGGCAGAGCGAAAAAAGCGAGGACATCCTCCGCTCGGTGGACAAGCTCGCGAAAATCGGCAGGGACGCGGTGCGCGCGGAGCTGGTGGAGACGACGGGCGCGGAAAGCTGCGCCGACGAAATTCTCGAGTACATCGCGAGCGCGGACGATTTCGACGCGACGCTCGACAAGCTTGAGCGGATGGCGGGCGGAGAGGCAGACGACACGAAGCGGATGCGCGAAATCAGGGAGATGATGAAGGCGGCGGGAATCGATGCGACGTATGTGCTCGACCCGTCGATTACGCGCGGCCTCGACTACTACACCGGCGTCGTCTACGAGACGTTCCTCAACGGCTGCCCCGAAATCGGCTCGGTCTGCTCTGGCGGACGGTACGACAACCTCGCGGGGCTGTACACGAAGACGAAGCTCCCCGGCGTCGGCGCGTCAATCGGGCTCGACAGGCTCATCGCGGGACTTGAGAAGCTCGGAAAGACGACGAAAAAAGGCAGCTATCTCGACGCGGAGATTTTCTGCATGGACAAATCGCTCGTCGTCCACTATCAGAAAGTCGCCGCCGTCCTCCGCGCGAAGGGAATCGCCGTCGAGGTCTTCCCCGAGCAGAAGAAAATCGCGCAGCAGTACGCCGTGACTGACGCAAAGTGCGTGAAATGGGGAATCATCATCGGAACGGACGAGGCTGCGGGCAACGTCGTGACGCTCAAAAAGCTCGAGACGCGGGAGCAGTTCCCGTCGCTCACCGTCGAGCAGGCCGCGGAGAAAATTCTCTCCGAAAAGAACTGACAGGACGGACAACAACGAAAAACGCCTGGACCCACAGATGCGGATTCAGGCGTTTTTTATGGCGGAATCGGTTTATTCAGTTCTCGGCGGCGGCTTTCTCGGCGCGGAGACGGTTGAGGTAGACTCCGACCGACGATTCGGGAACCCACCCGTCCTCGAACGCGAGCCACTTCTCGAACGCGTCGCCGACTTTCACGGTGCGCTCGCCGACAATCATCTCGACCATGCCCTTGCGCAAATTGCGCGAAATCTTCGCCTCGTACGACGGTGACTCGCGGCAGGCGACGTACGGCTCGGAGACGACAGCCCATTTGTGCTCTATGTCGATGGCGGCATCGACGTCGCTGCTGAATTCAATCACATCCTTCCCGCGGCAGGACTGGAGCGGGAGGAGAACGGCCGCCAGCGCGAATGCAAACGCGAGCTTCGAAAGAACCATCTCTGCCCCCGTCATTCAGGAATCGAATCCGCAAGGAATTTCACGACCTGGGGATATATCAGCAGGTCGGAATCGACGAAATCGAGCGTCGGAATCTCGGCAACCTCCGCCCACCGGTATTCGGTATGCTCAGAAAGCGTGAATTTCTTCTCGACGCCGTCATGCGGAACTGTCACGACATACGCCCTGAGGACGCGCTCCTTTCCGTTGTGCTTGAACGTCGTCTCGGCGATTTTCTGCCCGACGGCAACGGTCTCGCCGAATTCCTCGCTGAACTCGCGGACAACGGCATCGGCATCGGACTCTCCCTCCTCAACTTTTCCGCCGGGGAATTCCCAGCGGTTTCCCATGCAACCTGTAGGGTTTCTGTGCGCTATCAGAACTTTCTTTCCGTTGAACGCGATGCACGCAACCGATGCGTTGACTTCTGACTTCATAACGAATCCTCCTCGCGGAATTCAATTGCCTTTTTCCAGAATGGAAACGGATTTTCCGCGCATCAGTTTATCAGATTCGGGACTTCCTTCAAAGACGTGACGACGGCAAACGCGAGCGCCGAAATCTCCTCGGACGGCTGAATCTGGTCGGGAACCATGACGCACCTGATGCCCGCACCCGTCGCGGAGCGCACGCCGTTCGGGCTGTCCTCGACCGCGATGCACTCATCCGCGCCGAGGGAGAGGGATGACAGCGAGGAAAGATAGATGTCCGGTGCGGGCTTCGAGTGAGCCACGGTGTCGCCCGTCGTTATCGTCTCGAAATATCCGATTATTCCCGCCGCAGCAAGCTGCCTCACGACGCTTTCCCTCCTCGTCGACGAGGCGAGCGCGAGCCGAATCCCCCTCGACGACAGCGCGCCCAGGCACTCCACGACATGCGGCATCAGCGAAAGCCCCTCGCTCCGCTCGATTTCATGGAAAAGCTCGCCCGTCCTGTCGTAGAAGACCTTCGGCGACACGATGTTCCCGCAGTATTTCTCAAGGACGACGAGCGTGTCGGCAGTGTTCTGCCCAACGCACTCGGAATACGCCTCCCCAATCCCCTCTATGCCGAATTCCTCCGCGGCACGATTCCAGCACACCTTGCAGACGGATTCCGTATCCAGCAGAACCCCGTCCATATCGAAAATAACAGCCTTGACCATGCCAGAATCATACCGCAAACCCGCCCGCACGAAAACGCCCCGCACCGGAAGGTTCGCCCCGCGAACCGGCGCACGCTTGCTCCAACCAGACCGAACTTGGAACGACAAAACGCCCAAGCAAGCCGAACTCAGAACGAGAAACAGAAAGTAACCGCCCCACGGGCACGGAAGGTGCGCAAATGCGCACCGGCGCACGCTTGCTACAAGCAAACCAAGCTTAGAACGCACAAAGACTTGCAAGCGCGAGCTCAGAACGCACGAAGACTTGCAAGCGCGAGCGCAAAAAAAAGGGAACCGAAAAACGGTTCCCTCAGACAATGCTGCTGTCGGCAGCGGATTATGCTATTTCTTCGACTGCTTCGAGAACGTCTTCACGCCCTCGATGACGAGGAACACCGCGAGGATAGCCATCGCAGCGGCGAAGAGAAGCTGGAACCAGTGTCCCCAGGCGGGGTCTCCTGCCTTGAATTCGCCGGCGGCGATGATTCCGACCTGTTTGATGACGGTGACGACGAGCTGCGTGAGCGTCGCGGCAAGCATGAAAGCCATCGGGATGAAGAACATCTTGTTGTTCTTGCCGGCATTCCCGAGCCACGCCGCGACCGCGAGGAGCGCGATTCCCGCGAGAAGCTGGTTCGCGCTGCCGAAAAGCGCCCAGATTGCGCCGAGCTTGAGACCGCCGAGGATGCATCCGACGACGACCATGAACGTCGTGCCGACGAACGGGTTCGCGAGGATTTTTCTCAGCGGGGACGAGGCGTCGCGCCATGTGGCTTCCCCGTCGAGGAGGAACAGCTCGCTGAACATGAAGCGGCTCAAACGCGTCGCGCTGTCAAGGGATGTGAGCGCGAAGACAGAGACGGCGAGCGTGAGGAGCGCGCTGACTGTATTGTAGACGGGCGTCCCCTCGGAGCCGAACATCGTGGCGATTCCCGCACCGAACGCGGCGGAAGGAGAGCCGAATTTTCCGCTTGTCCACTTCGCGTAGACCATGCCGACCGCGATGAGCGAGATGATTCCGAGCGCGCTCTCGATGAGCATGGAGCCGTAGCCGATGGCCTTCGCGTTCTTCTCGTTGTCGAGCTGCTTTGACGAGGTTCCGGACGCGATGAGCGAATGGAAGCCAGAGCACGCGCCGCACGCGACGGTGATGAACAGCGTCGGGAACATCGAGCCGAACTTAGATGAGTTGACGGCGGGAATCGTGAATTCCGCGCTTCCGGTAAACGCCGAGACGATGATTCCGACGAGCGCGATGAGCATCATCGCATAGAGAAGGAAGCTCGAAAGGTAATCGCGGGGCTGAAGCATTATCCACACGGGGATGAGCGATGCGACCGCGATATATGCGCCGATAAGGACAATCCACGTGTTGCGGCTGAGCGCGAGTCCGCAGTTGAGCCCGACCGCGACAATCGCGACAATCGCGATTATTCCGGCTATCGTCGCGGGAAGAGTCTTGACACCGCAGCGGTTCGTGACGAAGCCGTAGACGACGGCAAGGATAATGAACAGGAAGGAAATCATGGCTGTCGTCTGGTTGTTCGTCGGGTTCCCGACAAAACCGCGCGCTGCATCGCCCGTGAAGAATGTTCCGGCGACGACGTTGACGAAAGACGCGATGACGAGAATCAGGACGAGAAGCGCGAAAATGATGAAGAGGCGCTTCGACGTCTTTCCCATCGAGTCCTTGATTATCTCGCCGACGCTCTTTCCGTCGTTGCGAATCGAGGCGAAGAGCGAACCGAAATCCTGGAGGCCACCGAAGAAGATTCCTCCGATGACGCACCACAGGAAGACAGGAACCCATCCGAACACGGCGGCCTGAATCGGTCCGTTTATCGGTCCCGCGCCCGCGATTGAAGAAAAGTGGTGCCCCATAAGCACCGCAGGTTTCGCCGGAACGTAGTCCACGCCGTCCGTCCTTGTATGGGCGGGCGTCTTCTTTGACGGATCGATACCCCATTGCTTCGCGAGATACGAGCCATAGAAGACGTACCCGCAGAACAGCAAAGCCACAGCAGCAATGATTATCAACAATGCTGTCATTTTTTTCCTCCTATCCTTATAGAGAAACTTTTTATTTCGCGGGGGCGCGGGAAGTCGGCTCAACGGCCCGCGTCCCCGTGCTTACTGTTTTGAAATCGACGCGGCAAGGTCGCGCCCGCGCCTGTTAGACGATGTGCGGCCGGTCGACGATTCTATTACGGCAAGGCGGAAATCGCTCCAGCCTTTCAGAAGAAAAAAGTACGATTTTGAGAAGCTCATGCGTTTTGCAAGCGCGAACGCGCCCTCCTCAACTTTGTCGGCGACGACGACGAGCGCGACATCGGAATTTCTGTGGGAAAAATGGGGGCGCACGCGGGAAAGCCCCTCGCGCCAGGCGCTCTCGCAGAGGAATTTCAGCGTCTGCTCGTCGAGCGACGGAAGGGAGCGGAAGAACGCGTACTCGTTCGACTCCGTCTCGGAGATGCGCGCCGACCGCACGAGAACGAACTGCTCGTCATGAGAATGGAATTCCGCCTCGGCGTCAAACGGATGGAAAGCGCCTTCCGTCCTCACGTCGTAATAACTGCCGAAAGAGCGGAGTATACGCCCGAGAACAGCACCATTGCTTCTGCTTTCCTGAATTTCATCTCTCATTTCGCTTTCACTTTTTGTACGGCCGCCCCCGGATTCTGCGGGCACGGCGCCTGATTTTTAGAGCATCATTCTATCAATAGAAACATCACGACTCAATAGACAAGCGCGAAAAGTTGCTTCTTTATGCAGAAACAGTTCCCGAGCAGCCCCGCCTACTCCCCGAACAGCGACTTCCTGAACGCGGCGAACCGCACATCGCGCGACGGGCTCTTCTTGAACGACGAGGACGGCGGATAGAAGCGGTAGCGGAGCCCCACGTTCTTCAGCCGCACGGACGGGCTCGGATGCGTGCGCCCGAAGCCGGCGGAATCGGACGGAGACGACCTCGACTCGAGCGCGCGGAGCATAGAATCCATCGAATGGGGGTCGTATCCCGCATCGTTCAGAAGCTCGAGCGCCTTCGCGTCCGCGGAAAGCTCCTGCGTCTGGGAATATCCCGTCCTGATGATTTCCGTGATAGCCTCGTCTATGCGCCCGGACACATCGCCGGCGACACCGGCATCCCCGCCCGCAGCGACGTACGCGTCGGCGCCCGCCTTCATCGCGGACGACGCGAGCCTGCTCGACTTTATCGCGCCGACGCTGTGCTTGAGGAGGATGTGCGCGACCTCGTGGGCGATGACGGCAGCGAGCGCGTCCTCGCTCTGGGCGCAGGCGGCAAGCCCCTTCGTCACCAGGATATGCCCGCCCGAGGACGCGAACGCGTTCACCTCGTCGGAATCGAGTATCACAATCGAGTAATCCTTGAACAGCACGGGACGCTCGGAGAACACCGCGAGCGAATGGAGAATCATGTTCATGTACTTCTGCGCGTCAGGGTTGTCGCAGACGGGATACATCGCGAGGATTTTTGCGGCGAAGGCGCGCCCGATGTAATACTCCTCCTCGGGGCTGATTTCGTCCATCGCCTTCGCGACGGAGTCCCGCGCCTCCTCCACCGTGACGCCGACGGCATTCCCGCCGGAAGAGTACGACTCGGCGAGAGAGCGGAATTCCTGCGCGCGGGAGGAGAACGAGTCGAACCAGCCGGCAGGAAAGGCAAGCGTGCCGAAAAGCGCGGGCAGCACGGCGAGCGCGCGACTGAATGCCGAAACGAAACTACTCAACTGTCAGCCCCCCGTCGGAAAGGAATTCCCTCAGCTCGGAATCCGTCACGACATTTTTTTCCATATTGTCGACCGCATCGTAGTTCGCGCGCCCCGACATCTTGTATTCACCCTCGTCGCTGCCGCTGAACCCCTTTCCGGCAAGCGCAAGCTCCTTCGCGTCCACATCGACGAAAACGCCAGAGACGATTTTCTTCTTCGACAGCACGGACGAGGGAACCCAGCCAGACTTCCCGCCGCCGGACGACACGAACGTCCATTTCCGCTCCTCGCGCACGACGGTGACCTGCTCCCCATACGAGAGCGGCGCGATTTTCCCGGAGAAATTCGAGCGGGAGGCGCGCATCGACACGCCGGGAACGGAGACGTATTTCCTGTCGCCGGCATCACAGTACGCCGAAGACAACGCGAGCGTCGCGGCGCACAAAAAAAAGATTTTCCTCAGCATGGGGAAATGATAGCACAGAGCCGTGTTTTTCTGAACACGGCACGGAAGGCGCATTTTATGGTAGAATCGGGAAAAAATATGGAGGTTTTTGAAAATGGCTTTTACTGAAAATTTCACGGAAGTGGCGCTTGAAAAGGCATACGAGCTCCTTTCCGGCGCGAAGACAATAATGGTCTGCACGAAGGGCGCGAAGGACGGGCAGTACAACGTGACGCCGTACGGCTGGTTCACGACATACGACTACGAGCCCGTCTCGAAAATGCTTTTCGTCTCCGACCCGTCGCACCAGGCCGCGGCGAACGTCCTGCGCACGAAGGAATTCGCCGTCTGCGTCCCAAAAGACGAGGACGACCCGCTCATCGCACAGGCGGGAAGCGTATCCTCACCCGACGCCGACAAATTCGCGCTGTTTTCGATAAAGGGCGAGCGCGCGACGAAAATCGACGCGAAGGTCATCCCCGGAATGTCGCGGGCGATAATCGAATTCAAGCTCGCGCGCGTCGTCGAGGAAGGCTCCGTCAAGATTTTCATGGGCGAGGCAGTCGCCGCCTGGAAGAAGGCATAGCCACGCGCGATGCCGTCACGGCTCCTCCGCGGAATCCTCCTCCGAGAGAATCCTCCTCCGAGAGAATCTCCTCGACCGTATCGATGAGCTTCTTCATCGGGACAAGAGAATCCTTCAGGCGGAGCCTGTAGAAAATCTGCGTGCCTTTCTTTATCGGCTCGACTATGCCGCAATCCTTCAGCACTTTCAGATGATGGGAAATCGCGGGGCGCGAGAGAATCGTCTTCCCGGAAAGGTCGGCGACGTTTATCCCCTCCGTTCCCGCCGCGGCAAGGTCGAGGCATATCTTCTGCCGCGTCGTATCCCCCAGCGCGATAAAAATCGGCACGCACACCTTGAACTCGTACTGCGCCTGCTCAAGCTTTACCGGGTCTATCTTATTGCTCATACTGACTCCTCCATAAACGTTCACATATATCCTTTTTTCGCAACTGAATTTTCCGCGAACAATTTTTCTTTTTCAGAAATCTTAAAAAAATCGAAAAAATATTGACACTTTATTTTTTTGTTGCTACATTCAGTTCATCGGTTTAATTATTTGAACCAAATATAAACAATTCGGGGTCGAATTGCAAGAGGTTCGAATGGATACCGCGCATTCCATAGACAAGGAGAAGCAAATGATTAAGAAAATGCTGAAATGCTCATGGCTCATCATCATTGCGAGCCTCGCAATCACAGTATTTTTCGGGTGGCAGCTCCGCACGATAAGCATCGAGAACACCGTGCGTATGTACATGCCCCAGAGTTCCGAATCATACCAGCGCATGCTGAAAGCCGAGGAAGATTTCGGAAGCATGATGGTCCTCGGAATATCTCTTGAGACGAGCGGAGACTCAATCATAACGCCCGAATACCTTCAGATAGTCCAGAACATCACGGACCAAATCAAGGACGTCCCCTACGTCGAGAACATCGACTCGATAGCGAACATGGACTTCATCGTCGGCGAGGACGGAAGCCTCAAGGCAGAGAAGATTGTCGGCGAGGACTATGCCGGAAGCGCGGACGACATGGCGGCGATAAAGCAGAAGCTCATCGACTGGCAGGAAATGTACAACCGCGTCATCATCACCGACGACGGAAAGACGACGCAGCTCATGATAACGCTCGAGCCGAAGGACGAGAACGGCAACATGCTCAACTCGAAGCGGCAGATGAAGTCGCTCCACGACATAAAGGCAATCTGCGAGGATGCCGTCAAGGGCTCCGACCTCGAGGTGCGCTATTTCGGCGACCCCGTCCTGAGCGACGACGGATACAACTTCATGATTTCCGACCTTTTCGTCCTCATACCGTTCGTTGCGCTCATCGTGCTCCTCTCGCTCTACTTCTCGTTCCACACGTGGAGCGGAACAATACTCCCGCTCATAACGGTTCTCATGAGCACGGTCTGGTCCGTCGGAATCATGTGCATGCTCGGAATCACGTTCACGATTATCGGAAGCGTAATCCCGGTCTGTCTCGTGGCATGCGGCTCCGCATACGGAATCCACGTCCTCACGCACTACTACATCGGCCTTGACAGAATCGAGGGCGAGATGACGAAGGAGAAGCACGCCGAGGCAATCGAATACGGCCTCAAGGACGTCTGGGTCGCGGTACTGCTCGCCGGAATAACGACCGTCGCAGGATTCATCTCGAACGTCACGAGCCCGATTATGCCGCTCAAATCGTTCTCCGTCTTCGCGGCGGCGGGCGTCGTCTTCTCGCTCCTTCTTTCGGTCACGCTCATCCCGAGCCTTCTCTACGTCACGCCCGTCAAGGTCGTCGGCAAGAACTGGAAGAACAAGAACAGGCTCTCGACGAAAATCAAGATGCGCCTCGAGAAGCAGCTCAAGAGGCAGGGCGGAAAGACATCGGAGGAGGCGACATCATCGACGCTCTATTCGATTTACCACTTCTTCTCCGGAACGAAGCCGCGCCTTATCGTCTCGACCTCGCTCATTCTCGTCGCGGCGGCGATCGGATTCAGAATGCTCGTCGTGGACACGGCGCTCGTCAACTACTTCCCGCCGGACAGCAAATTCAGGCAGGACATCTCGTACGTCGACAATAACCTCGCCGGCTCCAACACGCTCTACCTTATCGTCAGCGGAAACGAGATGACCGAGGACGAAATCGCGGCGGCAAAGGCAGTCGCAGAGCAGGCAGACGACACATCTTCCGATTTCGACTTCTCCGGCGCTGACGCGTCATCCGACTTCGATTTCTCAGGAGCTGACACTGCGGGCGCCGACGCGTCATCCGACTTCGACTTCTCAGGAGCTGACAGCACGGGAACGGACGACTTCGGGTTCGGCCCCGACGCAGACACGGAAAGCGAGGGCGGGGAGCAGAAGCAGTACCACATGCTCACCGACCCGGAAATTCTGAAAGCGGTCGACGGCATGCAGGAGTATCTCCTCGCGCGCCACGACGGAATCGGAAAGATGGTCTCGTTCACGACGTTCATCAAGAGGCTCAACCAGGTCATGCACGTCCCGATGCTCGACGGAAGCGACCAGTACGCGGAGGCGCTCTCCTCGACGGTAACCGTCCAGCAGGGGCTCGAGATGCTCCACAAGGCATACTCGGCGGCGGGCGGCTCGAAGGCGAGCGTGGAGCAGATTGTCGGCGAGCTTGAGAAGCAGCTCAACTTCAACGGAATCGACTACTACGAGATTCCGTACGACGTGGCGAAGTACCCCGTCGCGACGAGGAGCGAGCTCGGGAACCTCGTCACGCAGTACCTGTACCTTCTTTCGAGCGAGCAGATTCAGCGCTTCGCAAACAACATGACGATGCCGACTTCGATAAGAACGCAGGTGCAGCTCAGGACGCACTCGACGGACGACACGAAGAAAATCATCGACGACGCGATGGCGTACGCGGAGAAGCACTTCCCCGCCGGATACAAGCTTGAGGCGACAGGAAACGGAGAGATGGAGCTTATGATGACGGAGATGGTCGTCGACAGCCAGACTGTCAGCATCGCGCTCTCGCTCATCATGGTGTTCATAATAATCTCCCTCTCGTTCAAATCGGGATGGGCGGGGCTTATCGGAGCGATTCCGCTCGGAATGACAATCCTCCTGAACTTCATGGTCATGGGATATTCGGGAATCGCGCTCGACCTGTGCACGAGCATCATCGCGTCGGTCGCAATCGGCGTCGGAATCGACTACACCATCCACTTCATGGAGACGTACCGCACGCAGCGCGCGCTCACTGACGACCTTGAGGAGGTCACGAAGCGCACGTTCAAGACGAGCGGCCGCGGAATCCTCACGAACGCGATTGCCGTCGGACTCGGGTTCTGCGTCCTGCTCTTCTCGCGCTTCATCATCCTGCGCTATATCGGCGCGCTCGTCGCGGTCGTCATGTTCACCAGCTCGGCGCTCTCGATGACGGTCATACCGGGCTGCCTCAACGCTTTCGACCCCAAATTCATGTGGAGCCGCGAGCAGAAGGAAGCCTACGCGAAAAAACTCGCGGAGGGCGAGAAAGAAGAAAAATAAGGGCGCGCGGGAACATTCCCCGCATCCCCAAAAACGGAGTCCCCGGAAAAACGGGGATTCCATACACCTGAAAATCAATTTTGGAGGCAAAATTATGAAGAAATCAATCAAAACTCTCACGGCGGCGCTCCTCTCTCTCACGCTCGGAGCCGGCGCGTTCGCAATCGACGGTACGGAAGTCATGACGCGCGCCTACGACAGGCAGAAGCCCGATTTCTCGAAGGCGGCAGTACAGCTCACGCTCTCGAAGAACGGCAAGACGGAGGAAATCCGCAACGTCGGCGAGTACGGAAGGTGCAAGGACGGCCTTTCCGACGTCGTTATGATATTCCTCTCGCCCGCTTCCGTTAAAAACACGCGCTTCCTCCAGAAGGAGAACAACGGCAAGGACGACGACAAATGGATTTATCTCCCGTCGCTCAAGAACGTCCGCAGGGTCGGATCGTCCGACGGCTCGAAACCGTTCGTCGGAACGGACTTCACCTACGACGACATGAGCACGCGCGAAGTCGCCGACGACACGCACGAGCTTCTCAAGGAAAGCGCCGACAAGGGCAACTTCAAGGATCTCTACGTCGTCAAGTCGACGCCGAAAGACCCGAAGTCAAGCCAGTACTCATACAGGATTTCCTACGTCACGAAGGATGCCTACATCCCGACCTACATCGAGATGTACGACAACAAGGGAAAGCTCCTCAAGGTCAACGAAATCAAGGCAATCAACAAGATGCCCGGAACCAACGGACGCGTCTACAACGTCCCGATGGAGAACGTTATGACGAACGTCCAGACGGGACACGCGACGTCGATGAAAATGGTCAACATAGTCGTCGACCAGCCGCTCGATGACCACTACTTCACGCAGAACTTCCTCTCTACAGGAAAATAAGCAGCCGAAAACGGTGCGAGGGAGCGCGAACCTCACGAAGGGACGCGCTCCCTTTTTTTTGTCCCAGCAGGGGAAAGCGGAAAGCGGAAAGTGGAAAGTGGAAAGTGGAAAGTGGAAAGTGGAAAGTGGAAAGTGGGAAGCGGAAAGCGGAATGTGGGTAGTGGAAAGTGGAAAGTGGAAAACGGAAAACGGAATGTGGGAAGTGGAAAGCGGAATGTGGAATGTGGGAAGCGGGAAGCGGAATGTGGGTAGTGAGAAGTGGAAAGGGGAATGTCTCTGTCACTAATGTTGATAGGACACCGTTATTAGCGTTGATAAGTGTCCGTTATCAATGAAAGTGACAGGGCAGCGCAAAAAAAAAGCGGCGCGCCCGGAATGGAAACGCACCGCATGGACTTACGAATAAATCAGACCTTGAATTTGCCAAGCTCGCCGACAACGTAGTGGATGCTGTCGCTTGTATTCTGCGTCAGGCCGTTGACCTGCTGCATGTTCGCGTTGAGGTTTCCGATTCCGTTCGAAATCTCGCTCATCGCCGTGTTTATCTGCCCGGTAACCTCGGAAAGCTTGCCCATCTCGTCGAGAATCTTGTTGCTCCCCGCCTCCATCACCGACGCGCTTTCCCGGACATCGCCCGTGACCGTGTTAATCTGGTTCATTGCCTCGATTACCTGCTTGCTTCCCGCGCTCTGCTCGTCCATCGCGCTCTTGATGATGCTCTCCTGGCGGGCGACCGTCTGCGTGTTCTCGAAGATTATGTCGAACTGCTTCTGCGTCTCAAGCGCGCCGTCGCTCATCACGACAATCATCTCGCGCAGGTGCTTCATGACATCGTTTATCTTCTTTCCCTGCAGGTTCGAGTCCTCAGCAAGCTTCCTTATTTCGTCGGCGACGACCGCGAAACCGCTTCCCGCGCTTCCCGCATGGGCGGCCTCGATTGCCGCGTTCATCGCGAGCATGTTCGTCTGCCCAGCGATGTTCCTGATTATGGAGCTCGTCTCTATGAGGGCGGCGGAATCCTCGGCTATCTTGTTCGTCATCTCGACGGCGCGCATGACAACGGCGCGTCCGTTCTCCGCGGACTCGGAAAGCTTTATGACGTTGCCAGCGTTGTTCTCGAGAATTCGCGTGACGGAATTTATGTTCTCGACCATCTGCTGGACGGAAGAAGAAGACTGGGAGACGCTCTCCGACTGAATCTGGATGTTCTCGTTGAGCTTCTCGATGTTGCTAACGATATCCTCGACGGTCTGGCTCGTATGCTCGACGCCGCGGCTCTGCGTCTCGACCTGCGTCGTTATGGAGTTGATGCTCGCGTTTATCTGCTCGATTGCCGTCGCGCTCGACCCCATGCGCTCGGAAAGCTGCTCGGACTGGCTTATCATGTTCTTCGTCTGCCCGATTATCGTCGTCATAGCCTTCGCTATCTTCCCGATGGTGAGGTTGAAGTATCCGGAAAGCATGCCCAGCTCGTCCTTAGACGCGACGGGAATCTCCACGGTGAGGTCGCCGTCGCCCTGCGATATGTTCTTGAGGATTCCGGTGACCCTGACGAGCGTGCGCGTGATGCTGTGCGCGATGACGAACGCCATGATTATGGAAAGAACGATTCCGAGGATGACGACAATCGCGACGACCTTCTCCACCTCGTTCGTGGACGCCTCTATCATCGAAATCGGTATGATTATCGCGTAATCGAGCCCGTACATATCGTTCTCCGATGGAAGAATCCTAATCTCGGAATCCTCGCCGACTTTCGTACCGATTGTTATGCGCTCGCGGAATATTCCATATCCGCCCTGCAGATACCCCTGGAGCGTCTTTATGCCGAGGTCGTTGACGTTCTTGAACGAAAGCTCCGTCTCGAACGGGTTGAGGACGATATTGCTGTTCGAGTCAATCATGATGAACGAGATGTTGCCCATCGTCGTCTGGTCGCCGAACAGGGAGATGAACGAATCCGCGGAAATCTCGACGATTGCGACGCCGAGCGTGTTCCCCTCCTCGTCGAACACCGCCTGCGCGCCGCCGATGACGACGCTCCCGTCCTCCTTCTGGTAGAGCGGAGAGAAGTACGAGATGCCCTCGCTGTCAAGCCCCGTGTCGAACCAGTTGCTCGCATCCTCCTCCGTAATCGTTCCTTCCGGATACGACACAATCTCGCCGTCGTCGTATACAACGCCCGCGGAAACAAGGTTTTCGTTGCTCGCGATAACTTTCTCAGCAAGCTCGTACACGGAATCGGCAGACTCGCTGCCCGCGTTCGCCAGAAGGTTGACCGTCTTCGAAAGGCCGTCGAGATAGGCGAACACCGTCTGGTCCATAAGGTGCATCGTGCTCGAAAGGCGCTCGGTAAACTGCACCTCATTTACTTTTTTGACGCGCTTATATATGGAAACACCAAGAAGGACAAGCATGATGCTGGTCATCAGCGTGATTTCGACGATAACTCGTGTCGCTATCGAATAACGCCAGCCCGCCCTTCCTTCCGAAGACGCGTCTCTTTTCTTCGCAAGTCTACTATTTTTCACTGTTACTCCCCTTATTTTTGCCTGATGTGCGATTTTATTCGAAAAATATATTAACATAACATTCAATTATAGTCATTTATTAAATCAATTTTTAAGTGCCATTCAAACAGGCTTAAATATTGGAAAAAAGCATTCTTTTTGTTAAAATAATATGCGAATTCATATTTTTCAGCACAACTTAACGAAAAAAAAGGAGATTTCAATGAAAATCACGAAAATCATGGCGGCGGCGGCCGCTCTCGCACTCGGAATGCCATTATTTGCGGACGAAGCGTACGACATCATGAAAAAATCAACGACACTCAAGGCGCCGGACTTCACGATATCGGAGATGCACCTCGACTCCATCGAAAAAAATGGCTCTGTCGACCACCAGATTATGCAGCAGTACGGGAACCGCACGAACGGGCTTATAAACACGGTGTTCGACTTCAAGGTATCCTCGACGAACAAGGGAACGCGCGTCCTCCAGATGGAGAAAACGAACAAGGACGACGACAGGTGGATTTACCTTCCCTCCCTCAAGACGACGAGGCGCATCCCGACGTCAGACCGCTACAAGTCGTTCGTCGGCTGCGAGTTCACGTACAACGACATGTCGATAAGGAACGCCGACCTCGACACGCACGTGCTCCTCAGCGAGAACGAAAGCGTAACAATCGACGGGAACCAGTTCGGCGGAAAATGGGGAAAAACAACGTACAGCTGCTGGAAAATCGACTCCACCCCGGCAACGCCGCAGGCAAAGAAGACAGTCGAGTACTCGCACAGGATTTCCTACATCGACAAAAACACGTACCTTCCCGTCCGCACGGAATTCTACGACAAAAAGGACAAGACAAAGCTCATAAAGACGCAGCTCATAGAAAAAATCGAAATCGTAAAGGGCGTAACGGGAATCGAGTACCCGCTCCGCCGCTCCGCGATAATGATTAACGAGCTTACCGGACGCTCGGCGCGCGTATACGTCGGCGATTTCACATGGGACAAGCCGCTTTCCGACGGATACTTCACGCAGAACTGGCTCATGACGGGAAAGGCGAAATAAGGGATTACCCAAAACGGTTCGTTTCGGCTATTATCTGAAAGAGGAAGCGGAAAAGGAGCATCCTTTTTCTTCCACCCAAAACGAAGTGTCACGAAGGGGCAGCTCCCGGAAAAAACGGAAGGTGCCATTCCCCATGAAAAAAGAGGAGATGCAAAGATGAAAAAAATCTCAAGAACAATCGCAGGCATTGCAGCATTCGCATCGTTGGCGGCATTTTCATTCGCGGAGGACGCGCATGAAATCGCACGCAAGATGCTCGACTTGAACGTCCCGGAATACAGCTACGCGACGCTCCTGATGGACGTAATCGAGGCGGACGGAAAGGTGGAGCACCGCGAGCTCAAGGAGTACGGCGGCGGCGACAACGGCCTGAAGAACGCGGTTTTCGTGTTCCTCTCGCCCGCATCGGTGAAGGACACGAGAATCCTTCAGGCGGAGAAGACGAACAAGGAGGACGACAAATGGGTCTACCTTCCGTCGCTCAGGACCGTCAGGCGCCTCGGCGCGGGCGACCGCTCAAAATCGTTCGTCGGCTCGGAGCTGACGTACAACGACATGGGACAGCGCAAAATCGACGACGACACGCACAAGATGCTCGCCGAGGACGAGTCGGTCACGGTAACGAGCAGCGGCTTCGGCACCGTCACGTACTCGACATGGAAAATCGAGGAGACGCCCGTAAAGGCTAAGTCGCGCACCGTAGAGTACCACCACAGGCACCTCTGGATTGACAAGGCGACGTACCTCCCCGTCAAAATCCAGACGTTCGACAAGACAGGAAAGCTCCTCAAGACGACGGTCATCGAGAAAATCGAGAAGACGAACGGAGTCAAGGGCATCTACTGGCTCAGGAAATCCGTGAACGTCGTCAACGAGCAGACAGGGCGCAAGACGCACCTCGTCGTGAAGGACTACAAATTCGACGAGAAGATTCCGCCGTCATACTTCACGCAGCAGTGGCTCACGACAGGAAAAGCGAAATAAACAGAACAGGCAAAAACACATAAGGAAAAGGAGATTCAAATGAAAATTTCTAAGAAAGTTGCGGGCACTGCCTGCATCACCGCGATGCTCGCGGGAGCGGCTTTCGCTCAGGAAGACTTCGGCGGATTCGAGGGCGGAGATTTCGGAACGTTCGAGGAGGAATCCTCGACCCCCACCCTCACGTGGAACGGAGAAGCCGGCGTTGACGGGCGCATGTGGCTCGACACGGAGAACGGCTACGACAAAGCGAACGACGTCGCGAATTCCGCGACCGAGGCGGACGCATACCTCAAGCTCGAGATGAACTACTCGGGCGAGAACACCGACCTCAACGGGAAAATCAAGCTCGACTCGGCTTCGATAAAGGACAACCCCGAGGACGTCATCGACGAATTCACGGCGCGCGGCTACTTCGGCAACTGGCAGATTGAGGCGGGCAAGATGAAGACCGTCTGGGGAAAGGGCGACAAGCTCCACGTTCTCGACAACTTCAACGCGAACGACTACACGGACTTCATCTTCCCCGAATACATCGACAGGCGCATCGCCGAGCCGATGGTGAAAATCGCGTGGGTTCCCTCATACGCCGGCGACCTCGTGTCGAACATCAAGGTCGAGGGCGTCTACACCCCGATGATGACGGCCGACCGCTTCGCCACAAGCGGGCAGCTCGTCCCGTACACGCAGACCGCGTTGACGGGTTCCGTAACGGAAAAGGTAGAAACTGCAATGAGCAGCTACCTAACCCCATTCGTTACAGCAGAATTGACTGCACAGTCTGTTATGGCAGAGGCAAAAGCCACTGATTTCACAGATTCAACAAAAGCAGGCGCTTTTATTAGCAAGTATGCGGCAACACTTGTTCCGTATGGGCTTGATACGCTAAATCCAGCGGAGACACTTGAGAGTGCAATACATAATTACGTCGCAAAAACGAAATCAGACTCTATTACAGCACAGACAAAAGCCCTCATGAACGCATCAGGCATCTCGTCTGACCCGACAGCACTCTATGCGGACACGCACAACATCCGCTACGGCCAGGCTGGTCTCCGCGTCACGGGAACGGTCGGCTCGTTCGACTTGGGCGCGAGCTACTACTACGGCCACTACAAGCAGCCGACGGTGGATTACGGAAAAGTGGATTCTTATATCGAGAATGTCATAAACGGAACAGGCGTTTCTGACGACGACAAATTCATCGACTACGACGAGCTTCAGGTGTTCGGTCTTGAGGCGGCGTTCCTCGTCTGGAAGTTCAACACGAGATGGGAATTCGCATACAACCTCACCCGCGACTTCGACGGAACGAACCCGTACATCAAGAACAACTCGATCGCGTGGGTCGGCGGATTCGACATGGACCTCCCCATCCACAACGTGAACATCAACATCCAGGAGACGGGAAAGCTCATCCTCAAGAACGACGAGGTTGACAAGCTCGGCGCAATCGGCGACACGGACTACAACAGCGACGGAAAGTACACGAACAACCAGCTCGTCATCAACATCAGCGACAAGTGGCTCAACGAGAAGCTCACCACCGAATGCACCACAATCTACGGAATCGAGTGCAAGGAATGGTGCGTGCAGCCGAAAGTCTCGTACAACGTCGTCGACGGGCTCACGTTCACGGCGCGTGGCGCGTACATCTACGCAGACAACGCGAACGGACAGTTCTACAACTTCACGGCAGAGAACACCAAGCACCACAGGAAGGCGTTCGTCCAGCTGAGCGCGAAGTACCAGTTCTAAATCCCTGTAATGGCAAGCGGGCGCGTGGCGGAAGCCACAAACCCGCAAAAGGAAAACGGCGGCATAAAGCCGCCGTTTTTCTTTTTTCCCTACCGTGAGCCGCGGCGGAAAACAAGCCGAGACTCGCTCTGCTGGTCGACTATCACGAAGGAGTCGCCCGTCTCAACGCGCGTCGCAAAAGATATTATCCTCAAAAATTCATCCTCGAATGCCTCTATCTCCGCCGACGTTTCCTTCTGCGTAGCCTCGAAAGACGGATTCTCGCACACCTCGCCGCGCGAGTTTAGGCGGAGACGCCCGTCAAACGTGTTCGCGCCGGTGCTTCCGGAAAGTTTCAGCGCGTCCCCGTCCCCAAAAACGGACATCGACACGGGAAGGACAGCCACGGGAACGCCGCCCGCGCTCATGCTGACGAGGTGCCAGTCACCGAGCGCCTTCTTCCTCCCCTCAAAAAGCGTCTTTCCCCCATCGGTGGCGGCGGGAGATTCGATATTCCGCGTCGTCCCGCACGAAAAAAGCGCGAGCGACACCGCCACGGAAAAAGCCGCGAAAATTCTCTTCATCTTATCCTCCTTGAAAACAGGATTTGATTATACCGCACAAACGCGGGACAATCCGCACCAAAAAAATCGCGGGACAGATATTATCATGTTGAAAATATCATTTTCCGCGGCTATAATCGCATCATGGTACACGGATTTTTACGGACGGCGTGCGCGACACCGCACGTCACGGTAGCGGATTGCAGCGCCAACGCTGAATCGATAATACAGAACGCAAAGGAAGCGGCGGCGGAAGGCGCGGAGGTAATCGCGTTCCCGGAACTGTGCATAACGGGATACACCTGCTCAGACCTTTTCCTGCAGCAGCCGCTCCAGGCGGCGGCGGCGCGCGCGCTTGAGGAAATCGCCGAGCGCACCGCGGAAACAGGCTCGCTTATCATCGTGGGGCTTCCGGTCTCGGACGGGCGCGCGCTCTACAATGCGGCGGCGGCGCTCCACAAAGGGAGAATCCTCGCAATCGTGCCGAAATCGTTCATGCCGAACTACGCCGAATTCTACGAGCGGAGGCATTTCAAGCCGTTCGACGCGGACAAAAATCCGGCGCGGACGCTCTACCTCTCGGAGAAAAACCCCGAAGTCCCGTTCGGGACGGACATTCTCATAACAAGCACGCGCGACAGGAACGTGAAAGTCGCCATCGAGCTGTGCGAGGACCTGTGGGTTCCGCTCTCCCCCTCCACGAAAGCGGCCCTTTCCGGCGCGACCGTCATCGTGAACCTCAGCGCGTCGAACGAGATAATCGGAAAAGCATCGTACCGGCGCACGCTCGTCTCGGCTCAAAGCGCGAAGACGGTGACGGCGTACCTCTACGCGAACGCGGGGAACGGGGAAAGCACGACAGACGTCGTTTTCAGCGGGCATTCGCTCATCGCGGAGAACGGGACGCTCCTTGCCGAAAGCGAGCTGTTCTCGGGCAAGACGATTTTCGCGGACACGGACATCGAGCGGATTGTCCACGAGCGGACGCGAACGACGACGTTCTCCGACTGCGCCGACCATTCGGAAATTTTCCGCGAGATACCTGCCGACTTCACGAACGGCGGGTATGATTCAGCCAGTCTCATCCTGCAAAGAAAAATCGAGCGGACGCCGTTCGTCCCGTCGGGCGAAAAGGAGCGCGAGGAACGATGCCGGGCGGTCATCGAGCTTCAGGCGCAGGGACTCGCGAAACGGCTTAGGCACACGAACGCGAAGACAGCCGTCATCGGGCTTTCAGGCGGCCTCGACTCGACGCTCGCGCTTCTCGTGACGGCGCGCGCGTTCGATTTGTGCGGGGCGGAGCGCAGGCGTATAATTTCCGTCACGATGCCTTGCTTCGGCACGACGAACAGGACGTACAAAAACGCGTGCGCGCTCGCGTCGAAAACGGGGACGGAACTGCGGGAAGTCCGCATTGCCGATTCCGTTACGCAGCACTTCAAGGACATAGGGCACGACATAAACGTGCACGACGTGACTTACGAGAACTGCCAGGCGCGAGAGCGGACGCAGGTCCTGATGGACATCGCGAACGAGACCGGCGGTCTTGTCATCGGAACGGGCGACCTTTCCGAGCAGGCGCTCGGCTGGGCGACGTACAACGGCGACCACATGTCGATGTACGGCGTGAACGGCTCGATTCCCAAAACGCTCGTGCGCTACCTTGTCGGATGGTTCGCCGACGACGCGAAAGCGCGCGGGGACACGGACACGGCCGAGATTCTCCTCGACATACTCGACACGCCCGTCTCGCCCGAGCTTCTTCCCCCGAACGGGACGGAAATCGCGCAGAAGACGGAGGAGGTCGTTGGTCCTTACGAGCTTCACGACTTCTTCCTCTACAACGTCCTCCGCTTCGGGTTCAGCCCCCGGAAGATATTCTTCCTCGCGAGAGCCGCATTCAGCGACAGGGACGGGAAAGAGATAAAGAAGTGGCTCGTCTCGTTCTACAGGCGGTTTTTCGCCCAGCAGTTCAAGCGGAGCTGCATGCCGGACGGTGCGAAGGTCGGCTCGGTGAATCTCTCGCCAAGGGGCGACTGGAGGATGCCGAGCGACGCATCGGGCGCAGTATGGATAAAGGAAGCCGAGGGAATAGAATGCTGAGCTACATCCACGCATACCACGCAGGAAACCACGCGGACATCATCAAGCACGCGGCGCTCTCGCTTGTGATTGAGGCGCTCAAGAAGAAGGACAAGCCGTTCACGATAATCGACACGCACGCTGGAAGCGGAATCTACCGGATTGACGACGAGCGGCTTCGGAAAACGAACGAATTCGCCGCGGGAGCAATCGCGGACGCAGGAATTCCCGAGATAAAAAGCTACGCCGACACGGCACGGAAATACGCGGAAAGCGGAGAGTATCCCGGCTCGCCCGCGCTCGAAAGCGAGCTGATGAGGGACTGCGACGAGCTGATTCTCTCCGAGCTCCACCCGCGCGCTATTGAGGAGCTCCGTGCGGCGGCGGAACGGTTCCCGCACAAGCCGAGAATCCATTTCCGCGACGGCTACGAGACGGCAATAGCGCTCACGCCGCCGAAGACGAAGCGCGGAATCTGCGTCATCGACCCGAGCTACGAGGACGCGGGCGACTTCGAGAAATGCGCCGAGACAATCGTGAAAATCAGGAAAAGATGGCCCGCCGGAATAATCGCGCTGTGGTATCCGCTCGTCGCGCACAGGATTATGGAAATATCGATGATGAAGGAGCGCATCCGCGCCGCCTCGCAGAAGGGAGAGCCGGACATCCTCGACGTGCAGCTCGAGATGAGAAGCCCCGCCGAGATGACCGGGCTTGCCTCCCTTTACGGAAGCGGTATGTTCATCGTGAATTTCCCGTACACGATTGACGAGAAAATATCCGCGGCGATGCCGAAAATTGCGGAGACGCTTTCCGCGCGCTCGTGGTCCGTCGACACGCTCTGAAAGCCATCATCCCCAAAAAAACGGGGCCTTCCCTCAGGAAAGCCCCGAACGAAAATCCTCACGGAATCACGGAAGATGCGTGATTTCGGCTGCCTTTTCCCTGACTGCGGCGAAAAGGGCGCCTCCGTCGTTCCTGTTGGCGCCGATTATGCGGACGAACACGCTTCCTGCGACGACCGCATCGACATGGCCGGACAACGCCTGCGACTGGGTTCCGTTCGATATGCCGAAACCGCCGTATATGCGGCTCCCGCCAGCGCCGACTTTCCGTATGAAATCGAGCGTCCCCTCGTCCACTTTCGTGTCGGTTCCCGTTATTCCCGTCCTGAGCGCGGCGTAGATGAACGGGAACCCCGCCCCCGCCATCTTCGACAGGCGCGCGGCGCTCATGCTCGGTGCCGCGACGGGAATGTTCACCATGCCGTTCTTCCGGCACGCCTCGGTCAGCCCCTCGTCGAAATCGAACGGGAGGTCGGGTATTATCATGCCGGTGACGCCCGAAAGAGCCGCCTTCCTGCAGAACTCCTCCACGCCCGGCGTGTAGACGAGCGAGCCGTAGCTCATTATGTAAATCGGAATCCCGGGGAATTCCCCGTGGATGCGCGATATGAGCGCAAGCCCGTCTGCCGTCCGGTAACCGCGCGACAGGACTTCCGTGCAGGCGCCCTGGATTGCCGGGCCGTCCGCGCTCGGATCGCTGAACGGAAGCTGAACCTCGAGAATGTCCGCGCCGCCTGCGACAAGCGCGCGTGCCGCCTGCATACAAAGCTCGTCAGTGGGAAATCCCGCGACGAGATGCGCCATCAAACGTATTTTTTCCATAATTTTTTCTCCTTTTTTTCATATGGCGGAGCACCGTTCCTCAAAGGGAACCCGAAAAAGCACCCCGCACAAGACGAAGCGCCGTCAGCCCATGCGCTCCGCGTCGTGGATGTCCTTATTGCCCTCGAGGCGGTCAATCTCCGCGTGAAGGAACGAAAGCCACTCGGCAGGGCGGAAAACCGGCGACGTGATGAAAACATCCTTGTCGCCCCGCCCGCTCATGTTCACGATTATCGCCTTGTTTTTGGGAAGGGTCGGCGCGAGCCTGATTGCCTCCGCGCCGGCGTGCGCGCTTTCGAGCGCGAAAAGCACGCCCTCGTTCTTCGCGAAAAATTTGACGGCATCAAGGGCCTCGCTGTCGAGGGCGCTCGTGAATTCAATCCTGCCGCTCATTCCCAGCGCCGCCAGCTGCGGGCCGATACCGCAGTAATCGAGGCCGGCAGAAATGGAGCGCGTGGGAAGCGCCTGCCCGTCGTCGTCGAGCAGGAAGCGGCTCTTGTATCCCTGCATGATTCCGTCGCGCCCCGCATTTCCCGTCATGCGGCTCGCATTCTCACCGACGCCCGGCCCGACTCCGCCGGCCTCGACGCCGATAAGCCGCGGGGAGTCGCTGTCGATGAACGGAGAGAAGAATCCTATAGAATTCGAGCCGCCGCCGACGCACGCGATGAGAGCCGCGACGTCAAGGTTCCGCTCCTCCGACTGCCGCTTCACCTCGCGCCCGATGACGCCCTGAAACGTGCGGACGATATCCGGAAAAGGAGCCGGCCCGAGCGCGCTTCCGAGGACGTAATGGGTGGTGTCCGGATTTGCAGCCCAGTCGCGCATAGCCTCGTTGACGGCATCCTTCAGCGTCCTGCTCCCCGACGTGACGGAATGGACCTTCGCGCCGTACAGCTCCATCGCTGCGACGTTCGGCTGCTGCCTGCGCACGTCGACCTCGCCCATGTAGACCGTGCAGTCAAGCCCCAGCTTCGCGCATGCCGCCGCCGTCGCCACGCCATGCTGACCGGCGCCCGTCTCCGCGATGATGCGCTTCTTCCCCATCCGCTTCGCCAGAAGGCACTGACCTATCGCGTTGTTTATCTTGTGCGCGCCGGTGTTGGCAAGCCCCTCAAGCTTTATGTATATCTGCGCGCCGCCGAGAATCTCCGTCGCGGTTTTTGCGAAAAGAAGCGGGGTCTCGCGCCCGATGTAGTCGCGCTGAATCTCAGAAAGCTCGGCCAGGAACGACTCGTCAGCCATAGCCTCCCCGAACGCCACCTCAAGCTCGTCGAGCGGGCGGCGGAGCACCTCCGCCACGTACTTGCCTCCGAACTTGTCGAAAAAACCGTTTTCAGAACATGCCATCACAACCTCTCCGTGAATTCCGTTTATTTCTGTTTCTATATATAGAAACATCGACATTCTAACGACATGGGGGGAATTGTTCAACACGGGAAGCGAAAAGAAAAGCTGCTGCGAGAGAAAAATCGCGGCGACCGATACGGCTTGGTGAACTGCGGGTCGCGGTTTCTGAGATATGACGGCGCGCGGTAATCGACGTGCCACCGCGGCTTGTAGAACCAGTTCTCGTCGGCGACGGGAGAGACGAAAATGACGCGGAGAAGGTTCGCGTCGTCCTTGTCGACGGAATTCTCTATTATGCCGGAATCGTACACGAACGAATCGGAATCCCAGTCAGTCCGCAGCCGCTCAGGAAGCGGGAAGCACTCGACGTGGCTTTTCGGCGTGTAGACGGAAATCCGGTACGTTCCCGGGTCGAGGTACAGATGGCACGCCATCCCGCCCTCAAGATAGAACGAGCGCCGGTACCAGCTCAGCACGTCCGGACGGTCCATGTAGGCGAACGCCGCCCGCGCGTTCTTGTACGTCACGTCGTTCCCGTCCATGTCCTCGACGCGTATCCAACAGCGGACGGCGTTTATGTCCGCGCTGTTCTGCGGACGGTAGACGACAAGCTCCTCCGAAAAAGCCGCCGCCGCGAGGAAAAACGCGAGCGCGAGCGCGGAAATCCCCCTCATCGGCGCGCCTTCCTGACGAACAGCTTCGCAGGACGGTGCCCCGCGCCGCCCTGGAACTCGTCCGTCTCGTCCACGAACCGCTCGACCTTGCGACGGAAATTCGCGGGCTGGAGGCTGACCCCGAGAATCGATTCCTGCACTTTCTGAAGGCTCGACAGGGTGAATTTCTCGGGAAGGAAATCGAACAGCACGTCGAAATTCTCAGCGACGCCCCGGAGAATCGAGAAAGCCGTCGCTATTATGAGCGCGTGGTCGAACGCAAGCCCGCCGCCGTCAGCAATCCTGAACTGCGAGCGCCCGAAAAGGACGGCGGTCCGCTCAAGGCGCGCGCGAAGCGAAATGTCGCCGGAGGAAAGGGAAAGCCCAAAAAAACCGCCGCCCTCATCGTCAAGCGAGCACCGGAACCACCGCGCCTCATCGGCGTCATCGCCCCCGGATGCCCGGACGCCCTCCTCCCCGACAATCGAGACGAACGCGTTCGATAGTATCCAGCCGCGGGGATCCCTTCCCGACGAACTGAAAACGCCTATCGGCATCAGGCTCCTCGGGACGAATCCTGTCTCCTCCTTTATCTCGCGGAATGCGGATTCCTCGACGGTCTCTCCTGGGCGGAGGAACCCTCCGGGCAGCGCCCAGCATCCTTTGAACGGATGGCAGCCGCGGCGGACAAGGAGGAGCGAAATAGACTTGTTCCCGTCCTTCCGGTACGACTCGCATTTCTCGCCGCTGACGCCGAACGCCGCGACGTCGACGGTGACGCTCGGGCGCTCATAGTCGCCGATATTGTAGCCGCGAAGGAATTCTTCCTCAGTCATAGCTCACCCCAAATTCGAAAAGAATTCGCGCATCTTCCCTTCGTCCTTTATTCCGGGCGCGCTCTCAAGCGAGGACGACACGTCAACAAGCTCGGGCGAGAACTCGGCGACGACAGAGCGGACGTTAGACGGGGAAATCCCGCCCGCAAGCCAAAGCTTATGGGACGAGGAGAAATCGCGCACGAGGCTCCCGTCAACGCGGACGCCCGTTCCCCCGATTCCGTCGCGCGACGAGGCATCTATCAGGACGCGCGGCTCCCCGAGGGCGAAGAGCGACAAGGCGTCGCGCACGTCATCTGCGGAGGCGACGTTGACCGCGCAGTAGTGCGGGAGCGAGCAAAGGCGCGGGTCGGAGACGAAGGCGCGCGCGGAAGCGAGCGTATGCACCTGAAGGAAATCGAGGACGCCCGACTCGACGAGCGAGACGGCATCCGCACATTCGCCGCCGCCCACATCGACGACGACGCCGACGAGACGGGGAACGCGCGCGCCGGACGAGACGAGCGCATCTTTTATCCGCCTCACATCATCGCCGCGGACGTTCCTCTTCGAGCCGGACCACATGACGAAGCCGAGAAAATCGGCGCCCAAAGACGAGGCGAGGACGGCATCGGACTCCCCCGTGATTCCGCACACCTTGACGAACGGGCGCTTCCGATTCCCCGAAAGCGCCTCCTCCGCGAGCGGAACCCAGTTCGCGCCGCCGATTCCCGCACGCGCCGAGCCGAACGCATCCGTGAACGAGCGCACATTGTCGGGATTCTTCGCGGCGGCCTCCCCCATCAGAATCGCGCTGAAATCCATCCGAGCCGCAAACGCAGCCGCCTGGGGAGAGAGGATTCCGCTTTCGAAGGCGACGCGCGCGCCGGGAACGGCACGCCGTATTTTCCCGAGCATGGCGGCAGGAATCAGCGTGTCGACGGAAAAATCGCGAAGGTCGCGCGAATTCACCCCGCAAATGAAGTTCCCGTTCCCCACGCGATTCATGACGAACGACATCTTCTCGACATCATCCTCCGTCCTGACCTCGACGAGCGCCGAAATCCCGAGTGACGCGCACCGCTCCGCCATGGAAAGAAGCTCCTCCGCGGACAGAATCCTGGCTATGAGGAGGACGGCGTCGGCGCCCGCCCTGTAGGCGACGTCGATTTCCTCGGGAAACAGAAGGAAATCCTTGCGAAGGACGGCAGGCGGCTCCTTCCCGGTGCTTCCGGCGAACGAATCGACAGCGGCGCAGACGTCCATCAAATCGACGAGCGTTCCCTTGAAGTAGTTCGTCTCCGTAAGGCATGAAATCGCACGCGCGCCCGCCTCTGCGTACTTCCGCGCAGTCTCCCCCGCATCGAGCGACGGCGCGATGTCGCCTTTGCTCGGCGACGCCCGCTTCACCTCGAGGATGGCGCCGCGCTCGGCTATGAACGGATGGACGGCGCGCTGCCTTTTTTCCGGAATGCGGCACCCGAAGCAGAACCCGAGCCTGCCGATGTCAGCCTTCCTCCGGTCGATTATCTCTTTAAGGATATCTTTTGGCATAACTTTTTTCCTTTTTGTCAATTTAGTAGAATAGATGCGCCGTCTGTTCGGCAACCGAAACCCGAGGCGGACGCTGGTTATTCATTCTAGCGGAAAATCAGTTATAATCAAATCAATTTTAACAAGAGGATTGCGATGAAAAGGAAGATAATAGCTATTCTGGGAATCATTTTCCTGACAAACAGCGCGTTCGCGGCGCAGGGAATGTCGTCATGGGCGGGGCCGGGAGAGGTGCAGAACCCCGACACGTACAGGCCGCCAAAAAAGAAGACGGAGCCGAAAAAGGCCGAGAAAAAAGAGCCAGAGAAAACCGTCCAGCCGGAGCAGACGAAACAGGAGACCCCGAAAGCGGAAACGAAAAAGCCGGAAGCAGCCCCGCAACCGAAAAAAACGGCGACCGACGAATATTCCCGCTCCGTCGGAAACCTCAACATATCGGTGGACACGTTCGAGGCTGACAAAAAAGCGATAATGGCGATGATTTCAGAGCTTTCCGTCATAATGAAGGAGAAGAACTACGCCGCATGGACGCGCTACATAGACCAGGAATCGAAGACGTACTGGTCGAAAAGCGGGAACCTCAAAAAGGCGCAGAACAGGATGCCCGTGAAGGGAATACAGTTAAAGACGCTCCAGGACTACTTCAAGTACATATTCGTCCCTGCACGGCAGAAAAGCCAGATTACGGAAATCAGGTACGAGTCGGACTCATACGTCAAGGCGGTTGAGGTGCAGGAAGACCAGGATTTGATATACTACTTCTTCAAGAAGATAAACGGAAAATGGCTCGTCCACATTCCGCAGCTCGACGCATAATCCGCACCCGATGCGACAGGAAAGGAAACGGGGCCCGCAAAAAAAACGCGAAGCCCCGTTTCCTTTTTTTTGGCAAATCTGCTTCAATCCAGAAGATTTGCCGCTTTCGGATTTCAGAATGAAGCCGACACTTCCAGAATCTCGCGCAATTTCCCGAGCGTCTTACCGCTGTCGATTGCCCCCGCAGCCATCGCGAAGCCTTCTTTGAGCGTCTTCGCCTTGCCGCCGAGATACAGGACCGCGGCCGTGTTGAGCGCGACGGCGGCGCGTATTGTCCTGCGCCCGCGCCCGTTCAGCACGTCCATGGCAAGCGCGGCGTTTTCCGCGCCGCTTCCGCCGGAAAGCTCGTCCTCGTCGGCGTAATCGATTCCGAAATCGGCGGGGTTTATTACATAGCGGTTCTCGCGCCCCTTCTCGTCAATCTGATAGACGTGCGTCGGCGCGCACGGGGAAATCTCGTCGTACCCGTCCTCGCTCGTCACGACCATCACGCGCTTTGCCCCGAGCGCTTTCGCGGCATGGGCATAATCCTCAAGCAAATCCTTCGAGTAGACGCCGAGAACCTCGATTTCCGCGCCCGCCGGATTGAGGAGCGGCCCGAGAATGTTCATTATCGTCTTTATCCCGAGCGCCTTCCTGACGGGAGCGGCGAAGCGCATTGCCGAATGGTAGACCGGAGCCATGAGGAAGCCGAATCCCGTCTTCTTGATAAGGGAGGCGGTCTGTTCCGGCGTCGCCATTATCTTTATGCCGAGATTCTCGAAGAAATCGGCGGCGCCGCTTTTCGACGAGACAGCCCTGTTGCCGTGCTTCGCCATCACCTGGCCGCAGGACGCCGCGCAAATCGCGGAAAGAGACGAGATGTTGAACGAGCCTTTCCCGTCGCCACCGGTTCCGACAATCTCCGCAAGCCCGGCGGAATCTATCGGGAGGCACTTCTTCTTGTTGAGAAGCGCGCGCGCGCAGCCGACCATCTCGCTGACGGCGGGCCCCTTGGCCGCCATCGCGACGAGAATCGCAGACATGACGCGCTCGTCCATCATGCCCGACGTCAGGATATCCATGAACGACGAAGCCTGCTCCTCCGTGAGGCTCTCGCCCGAGATAAGCTGGTTGAGAATCTTCGCGTGCGGAAGGTTCTCGCGCCGGTAGTTGAGGAACGCCTTGAATATCGAGTCGCCGGACTCCGAAGCGATGGACTCGGGATGGAACTGGACGCCCTCGACGACCATCGTCTTGTGCCTGATTCCCATTATGTCGCCGTCCTTCGCGCGCGCCGTCACCTCGAATTCGGCAGGAAGCGTTGACTCGTCGATGACGAGCGAATGGTAGCGCGTGAACGTACCGCTTTTGCCGACAATCCTGAAAAGCCCGCAGCCGTCCGTCGCCATGGTCTCGACGATTCCGTGGCGGATGTACTTCGCGCCGACAATCTTCGCCCCGAAGGCGGCTCCTATCGCCTGATGCCCGAGGCAAATCCCGAGGACGGGAAGCTTGCCCGCAAAATACCGTATCGCTTCGATCGAGATTCCCGCCTGCTCGGGCGTTCCGGGGCCGGGACCGACGACGATGTGGGTCGGGCGCGCATTCTCGATATCCGCGACGGAACATTCCTCCGAGCGGAAAACCCGAACCTCGTCGCCGGAAACGCGCTCAAGCGACTGCACGATATTGAACGAAAAAGAATCCTTGTTGTCTATGAAAGCAATCATCTCACTCCTCCTGATTTTCCTCACGCATCGAAACCGCCCTCAAGGACGGAGCGCAGCGCGCCGAGCTTCTCGTTCGTCTCCTCCCATTCCCTGTCCGGGTCGGAATCATAGACGATGCCGCCGCCCGCCTGAAGGCTCCAGACATTCCCCTGCCGGAGCGCGCACCGTATCGCTATGCAGAAATCGAGGTCGCCGTTCGACTGTATGTAGCCGACGGCGCCCGCATAGAACCGGCGCTTCGTCTTCTCAAGGCGCGACAGAATCTGTATGGCGTTTATCTTCGGGGCGCCGGAAACGGTGCCAGCGGGGAACGCGCAGCGGAGAACCTGAATCGGCTTGACGCCCTCGCGGACTTTCCCCTGCACGTCGGAGACGATATGCATGACGTGGCTGAAATACTCGACGTCCATGAACCGCGTCACATCGACGCTTCCGTTCTCGCAGACGCGCCCGAGGTCGTTCCTCGCCAAATCGACAAGCATCAGGTGCTCCGCGCGCTCCTTCTCGTTGCCGACAAGCTCAGCCTTGAGCGCCTCGTCCTCCTTAGAATTCGCGCCGCGCCTCCTTGTCCCCGCAATCGGGCGGATAGACGCGACGCCGTCCCGGACGCGCACGAGGCTTTCGGGGCTTGAGCCGACGAGCTGCCTGTCGCCGAAATCGATGTAGAGGAGGTACGGGCTCGGGTTCACGCTGCGGAGGCGGCGGTATATCTCGAGCGCCGACGACGCGCATTCGAACTGGAGGCGGCGGCTCGGGACAGCCTGAAGGAGGTCGCCCGCGATTATGCGCTTCTTTATCTCGACGACCTTCTCCTTGTACTCGCGCTCGCTCTGCTCGAGGTTCGTGATGACGCGCACCGGCTTCCGCTCCTCCGGGCGGGAAAGGTACGTGAAATCCATGTCGCCGAGCCGCGCCTTGAGGTCGGCAACCGCCTTGTCGAGGTCAATCTGGTGCTCGTTGTAGTTGAGCGCGAAGACGTGGAGCTTTTCCGTGAAATGATCGAAGATTATGTAGATGTGCCCCGCGATGAATTCGCTTTCGGGAACGTGAAGCTCGTCCGTCTGGGGAGCCATGTCTATCGTGTCGCACCGCGCCGCAAATTCGTAGGAAAGATAGCCGAGCCCGGACGCGGGAACGGGAATGCTGTTCGGCGAGCGCGTCCCGTCCTCGTTGTTCACGACGCTCATGTCGTTCTGCGAGGCGACGTAAAGGAGCGCGTCGAGTATGTCGGGCGTATGGAGGACGCGGCTTCCCGGGGCAATCGTCTCGCCCGTCGTGTTCCGCGCCTTGTACGGCAGCCGCCTCCCGTCTATGAGGAACGCGACACCGTCATCATCCTGCACGATATGGAACGCAGGTTCCGTCATTATAATCGAGTAGCGCTCCCTGCCCCGCGCAAAGCTCGCGCTCTCCAATATAGCGCTGGCGCCTATCTTCCTGGCAAGCGAGAAAGGCGTGTACCTGTCGCAGGGAACCGAAAAATAAATTGAGTCATCTCTTGCCATATGCAAATCTCCTCCGCTTTGTTTCTATGTATAGAAACACAATGCGTGAACTATATACCTAATCAGGGCGAGATTCAACAGAAATCCGCATCACGCGCAAAAAAAATTCGCTTTTCCCGCCGCACAAAAATCGCGGGTATGCACAGAATCAAAATAGAAGATATAATCATAACTTCAACGACAGACTAGACGGAGAAAGAACCAGATGGAAATGGAAGAAGAAAGAAAAAACGAAATCGAAAATATGATAAACGAGCTTGCGGAAAAGCTCGACAAGGCAGACAAAAAGGACGGGGCCGAGGACGGCGGCAGCGACGGCGGAGAGCCGGAAGCGGTGCGCCCCTTCCACAGGCGCGGGCGTCCGCGGAAGGGAGACTTCACGGGACGGACGAGCGGAATCCTCAGCAGCATATCGACAATCGTGATATCGCTGAGGAAAAGCAACTTCATGCCGCCGGACACGAAAGTGTTCGGCGACTCGGTGGAGAAGCTCAAGGCGTACCTCGGCGTGAACGAGATTCAGGCGGTCATTTTCGCGTCGCTGTTCACGATGTACTTCGACAACACGGGAAGGCCGGTCTCCTACTACACGCTCGCGGACTTCTACCAGTGCAACCCGCTCATCGTGATGCAGTCGCACGGGGAGCTCGAGCTGCTCGTCGAGCGCGGGTACATCGAGGAATGCGACCCGCCGGACGACGTGTATTCGCGCCCGTTCTACAAGATTCCCGCGTACGTCGTCGATGCCGTCGTCGCGAACAAGCCCGTCCCGCCGAGGGAGACGCAGGAGAACCTCACGATACAGACGTTCATCCATCAGGTGGAGAAGCTCGGCGACAAGCGTGCGGATTCCGGGGCGAAAATCCAAACGCTCTACGATTCCGTCAAAAGCAAGGAGCGCGCGCACAAGAACGTAAAGACTCTCGCGAACGTGAAGAAGCTCCTCCCGGACATCCAGGACAGGACGCTCCTCTACGATGTCGCCGCCGGGATGATAAACCACATCAACACGGAAGTGGACCTCATGGTGCTCGTCAACAGGAACACGGACGAGAGCGCGGGAAGGCAGGCGCTCCTCAGCTCGTTCATGGACGAGACGCACGTCCTTTTCGCGAAGGAGCTCGTGCAGTTCGAGAACAAGGCGTCGATGATGGACTCGACCGTCTCGCTGACGGACAAGGCGTTCGAGCTGATTCTCGGCGACGAGGGAAAGTTCTACCAGAAAAAAGTCGGCGACAAGCAGCTCAAGTCGCCGGAGAAAATTCAGGAGAAGGAGCTTTTCTACATGCCGGAGAACGAGGCGGAAGTCGGGAAGCTCACGAACTCGCTGATGAAGGACAACCTCTCCGCGCTCCAGCAGCGCCTTGCCGAACGGAAGCTCCCGAAAGGAATCTGCGCGATATTCTACGGCGAGCCGGGCACGGGAAAAACGGAGACCGTCTACCAGATGGCGAGAAAGACCGGACGCGCCGTCTTCCACGTCGACATCGGCAACATGCGCTCGCAGTGGTACGGCGAGACCGAGCAGAAATTCTCCAAGCTGTTCTCCGACTACAGGAAGATGTGCGAGAGCGCGGAAAAAGGGAGCGGGCTGTTCCCCATCCTTCTGTTCAACGAGGCGGACGCGATTTTCGGCAAGCGGGTCGAAATCCAGTCGAACGGAGGCGGGCGCGTGGACAACACCATACAGAACATCCTTCTCGAGGAGATGGAGCGACTTCCCGGCATCCTCATCGCGACGACGAACCTTGAGGGAAACCTCGACGCGGCGTTCGAGCGGCGGTTTTTGTTCAAGGTAAAATTCGCGAAGCCGAACGCGGACGTGAAGTCGAAGATATGGAAGAGCAACCTCGGCTGGCTCACGGACGAGCAGGCAAGGAAGCTCGCGATGGACTTCTCGTTCGCGGGCGGAGAAATCGCCAACATCGTCAGGAAAATAACGATGGACGAAATCCTCACCGGAAAAGTTCCCCCGTTCGAGACCGTCCTCGAATACTGCAGGACGGAAAAAATCCAGAGCGGAAAGGCGACCGTCGGCTTCAAGAGCTGACGGCGGGAACGCCTGCCGCAAAAACACGGAAAGACAAAAAAAACGCGCCCCAAAAAGGCGCGTTTTTTTTCGTTCCCCAACATCAGCGGGCATCGACTATGTACGTCGAGACGTATTCCTTTCCAAGAATGTCGGAAATCACGACCTGAATCTCGTTGTGCCCGCGCGGGACGGAAATCTCGCCCAGAAACTGCCTGTCGCTGCTCGGATAGACGGTCGAAAGCGGGTGGAGGTTCTTCCCCTTGACGCAGAGCTTCCCGTCGACCTCGTAGAGGACGCTGTACTGGAGCGACTCCACGACGACGCCGTTTATGTAAATCGTCGATTTGTACGGGATGGCGACATCCTGCCGCTCGTTGTAAATCATATACGAGCCTGCGTTGAGCGTCTTGACGGAACCAAGTCCGTACGATATTCCCGCCTTGTTGACGGCGGTCACGTTCCTCAATTCGAGCGGAATCTCGTCGCCCGTCCGGGGCATGAGGACGCGCGGGTTTATGAAGCTTTTGTTCACGGTATCGACGACCTGGAATTCAAGACAGGCGAATCCCTCCTGCCATCCCGAATTCGAGGTGACGCCTAGCGACGTTCCCGCCTTGACCTCGGTGGCGTCGGCAATCTGCTCCACGCTGTCGAGGTTCGCATACACCGTGAGCATCCCGTCATCGTGCGCGATGACTGCGGCGTTCCCGAGCGTGCTTTCGAAAATATCGCTGTCGCCGTGCTCCGTAAAAAGGACGACGACGTTCCCGTCATCGGCAATGCTGACGTTCTCCGTGTCGGAAAAGACGAGCGACTGGCTCATCCTCCCGCCGCGCAGCTGCCCGAAATACGAGTAGAACGAATCGGAGAGAATCGCGTTCTGCGGCCAGTCGAACGCGACGACGGAAAAACCGAGCGCGGCAAGCGCGGAAAACGCGCCAATTTTCAAAATCCTTTTCATAGCGAATCCTATTTGTGCCTTATGTCAATCCTTGAAATCTTCGAGTCGTGCCCGACGAAAAGCGAGCCGTCGCGCACCGACATGAACGCGGTTTCCGCATCGAACGAGAACGAGCCGGAATAAACGTCGAACGGCTCCACGACGGAGACAGTGAAATTCTTCCCGAGGCGGCTCAGAACGAAAATCGTCCCGTCGGAATCCTCCTGAATCGAGAGGATGTTCCCCTCGATGGGAATCGTCGAATGCTTGTGCGTGCCGCAGTCGACGATTCCGAGTCCGCCGGCGTAGCTGTAATAGACGTAATCCTCGTTCCTGCTGAATTTGACGATGACCTGCTTCGTCGTCTCTTTCTCGAGCGTCTTGTGGCAGACGGCAGACGCCATCCCGTTCCGCTTCTCCGCGAGGACGAACCGCTGCCCGCCCTGCCCCGAGACCGACGCGATGTATTTTCCGGAAGCGGAAAGCCCCGCGCCGAGAATGACGGGAATGTCGCTTCCGCCCGGCGCGAAATCGAATTCCTTCTTTCCGTCGGGGCCGAAAAGAATCAGGTTCCCGTCCGCGAAACCGACGAGCACGCCGTTGTCGGACGAGGAGAACGCGGTTATCGGGGCGAACCCCTCGTACGTCCATTCGACGGAGCAGTCGTCCGAAAGGCGCGAGAACGACGAGCCCCCCGGAAGGAACTGGAACGTCCGGCCGCCGTCAAAATAAGGGAAGCCCGTCTGCTTAATCTCGGCGATTTTCGCCCCGTCCGGCGAATATACGGGGATGCGCGACGAATGTGTGTCGTAAAGCGAATAGCAGCTCTGCGAGATGACCGCCTTGTACGGGAAAGTCACGGATGAAAGGATTATCCCGCTTCTCGTGAAGTAGCCCGCAGTCTGCCCCATCTTGTACGCAATCGCGCCCTCGAACGCGGAGGCATCCGCCTCGGAAAGCCGCTCGGACAGCTTGTCGTTCTTCGTGTTCTTGTACGCGTCTATCGTCCAGACCGGAATGAAATGAATCTCCCGCGAAAGTGGGCGGACGGCGCAGAGAACGTAAACGACGCACAAAACAACGATAAGTATGACGGCAAAGCGCTTCTTCTTTTTTGCGCTGTCGAGCCCGGGGTTCATCTCTTCTTCTCTCATAATGCGAAACAATTCCTCGATTGGATTTATTCTGGAGGCGCGGCGGACGGAAAAGATGCGCGGCCCCCATAAAGATAGCGGAACAGAATTATAAAGAAATCCCGCACATTGATAAAGCAAACGCGAAGAAAAAGCCGGCACGAAAAGCGCGGGAGGAAATCCGCAAACGAAATGACGGGAAAGTGCAACGGCAGAAAGAGCGGGCTGAAAAGCCCTTCAAAGAAAAACGAACCGAAATTTCGGAAAAATACAAATAGATGTCAGCAATCACGGATAAAGCGCAAAAACCTTCAAAAACCCGCACAACTTGACAACAAAACGCAAACTTTGCAAAATATTGCAACAAATATCAACATAATGAAAACAACACGAGGATAATTTTGACTATGGAAGAAGATGCATTCTCAATCATGACAATAGAGGAAGTTGCCACCGCGCTCAGGGTTTCCGAGCGCACCGTTTACGACTGGGCACAGAAAGGCGAGATTCCCGCGGGAAAAATCGGAACTGTCTGGCGGTTCAAGAAATCGGAAATCCAGAAATGGGTCGACGAGAAACTCTCGAACGCGCCGAAAGCGGCGGAGGCACCGCAGCGCATTCTCGTGCGGAACATCCTTTCGCCCGACAGAATCGTGTTCATCGACCACGCGACGAAACACGACGCGCTCGTCGAGCTTGCGGGAAACCTCGGGACGGCGCCGCAAATAAAGGACGAGCAGGAGCTTGTCCGCGAGATAATAAAGCGCGAGGAGCTTATGTCGACGGCTATCGGGCGCGGCATCGCGATCCCGCACGTGCGGCTCGCGTCCATAACCGACCTCGTGATGAGCGTCGGAATCTGCCGCAACGAGCTGCTCGACTTCCAGACGATAGACGACACGCCGGTGCGCCTCCTCATCATGATTGCGGCGGCATCGAACCAGCATTCGTACTACCTCCAGACGCTCAGCTTCTTCAGCTCGAAGCTCAAGCAGAAGGAAATCCGCGACAAGCTTCTCGAGAGCACGGACGCGACAGAAGCGTACGAGATTCTCACGAACGAGTAGCAAAGGCACGGCGCGGACGCATTTTTCGGGAACGGTTCCCAAGATGCGGAAATCAGCGCCGCGGTTTTTCATCAGACCTGTTCGGAAAAACATATTCGGAACAGGTCCATTTTTTTGCGAGGGGACATGGCTTTTTCAGAACGGGAATTCGACCTCGAGCCATTTCGATTTGTCGGCCTGCGTCGCGTCAATCCGCCCGAACGTAAGCCCGCGGACGGTCGTGTCGCCGAGAAGGTATCGCTTCCCGTCAATCTCAATCGCCTGCCCGAGCTTTCCGTCCAGCACGACTCCGAGGAGCGCGTGCGAATACGCGGAACTGACGAAGAAGCACGAATCCATTCCCATGTTCTTGAGCAACACGGCAAGGAGGAGGCTCCTGCTGTCGCAATCGCTCCCGCAATCTCTCAGAACGGAGACGACATCGCTGAAATCAGCCTTGTCGACGTCGGCGGAACGGCGCTCGTACCTCAAATCCTGCGCCCAGCTGAGAAGCATCTGAGCCAAGGCGGCGTCCGGGTTTTCCGCGTCCTTTTCCGCGGCAGCATCCTCGAGCGCCGCCTGCACATCGAACGCCACGCGGGAAAGCCTGCCGAGCGCGTCCCGGGCAACGGCACGGTAGAAGCGCTGCCACGCCGCAAGCGCGAGGTTCTCGCGAGCCCCGTCTCCGAGCGTGCGCTTGAAGGCGGAGAATTCCCTGTCGATTACGCTTCTGTTCGCCGCGGAGTCGTTCTCGCAGACGGACGTCGCGATTTCCGTGCCGGAGACGCGCATGTTCAGGGGGACGGATTTTCCGCGCGGGACGAAATGCTCCGCGACGATTCCGGGAACGCGGAAGCTTCCCTCGTCGACGCACAGGGAATCCGCCGCGGAAAGGCACAAATCCCTGTACGCGCCGAACGATTCCTCCGGGCAGAACGAAATCACGCAGGCGAACGTGCCCTCCTGCGAAAGCGGCGCGCAGACGGCAACGCCTAGATTCCGCGACGAAAGAGCGCCGTTGCTCATCCCGAATTCGCAGAAGGCGCATTCCCTTCTCCGCCACGCGACTTTTTCCGGGACGGAGGACGAACCGAGCTTGGAAAGGGTCGACGCGAGGAATTCGGGCGCGCCGGAAGAGCATTCGCCCGCGACGAGCAGAACGGACACGGGGGAACGGTCCGACGTGAAGAGGAACAGGGACTCGTCCTCCGTTCCGTCCGCCATCGAGAACCCTTCCGGCAAATCGACCGTGTACCCGTATTTTCCCGAGCTCACGAGGGCGGCATGGGACACAGCGGGAAAAAGGAAAAGCAGCGCGCAGACGGCTGCCGTGATTTTTTTCATGAAAAACCTCCGGTGCATGACAAAGGCGAGCGGGCAGTAGAGGCTGTATCAAAAGTCTGCTACTGTTTCCCGCAGGCAACCATATTTTTTTTCGACAAGTTGGGGGATATAAATGAAGGACATTCCAATACTATACGAGAACGACGAGATAATCGTCATAGACAAGCCGGCGGGCGTTTCCGTCCAGGGCGGGGAAGGAATCAGGCATCCGATGGACGAGGAGCTTTCGAAGCAGCTCGGGTACAGAATCCACCTAGTGCACCGGCTCGACAAGGAGACGAGCGGCCTCATGATAGTCGCGAAATCGGCGAAGGCCGCCGCGAAATGGACGTCGGTGATAGCGGGAAAGGCGGCGCGGAAGGAATACGAGGCGGTGTGCTTCGGGATTCCCGTAGTTGGCGGAAAACCAGCGAGGAAGGGAACGATACGGGCGGACGTAATCAAGGACGGGCGGAAACTCAGCGCTGAAACAGCGTTCAGCGTCGTCGCGGAGAAGGAATTCGAAATCGCGTCGAAGGACAAGGACGGGAACGAGCGGACAGATACGATTATCCTCACGAAGATACGGCTCACGCTCGGGACGGGAAGGATGCACCAGATACGAATTCACCTCGCCTCGTCATCCGCCCCCATCGCGGGCGACGACAAGCACGGCGACTTCAAGAAGAACAAGCTCGCGAGAAAAATCGGGATAAAAAGTTTGCAGCTCCGCGCGTTCAGGCTGACGATTCCGACGGAAAAAGGAAACCGCACGTTCGAGATTCCGGGCGACGACATTTTCACCAGCGAAGTCGGCCAAAACGTTTGACGGCACGGGAGAAAAATCATAATCTCACTATCATGAGATTCTTACATTCAGGCGACTGGCACCTCGGGAAAACGCTCTACGACGTTTCCCTTGAGGAGGACCAGAAACAGTTCATGGAGCAGGTTCACGAGATTTTCGGGGACGCGAAACGGGAGGGAAAACCGTACGACGCGCTCATAATCCCGGGAGACATATACGACAGGAACGTGCCCCCGGCGAAGGCTGTCTCCCTTCTCGACGACTTTCTCGGCAGAATGAGCCGTGATTTTCCGGAAGCGCACGTATTCATCCTCTCGGGAAACCACGACGGCCCGGCCCGGCTCGGATTCGCCTCGTCATTCCTCGAAAAATCGAACATACACATAGCGACGGACGCCGCAAAAACGGGCGACGCCGTAATGGTCTCGGGCGTCGCGGTCTACCAGATACCGTTCCTCCTGCAGACGAGCTTCCCGGACGAGGAGACAAGGACGCAGCAGCGTCTTTTCGAGCGCGCGACGGAGATTATAAGGAAAAGCCACGCCGAAAAACACCCCGGAACGCCCGCAATAGTGTGCGCCCACGCGACCGTCTACGGGAAAAGCGACGGGGAGCATTTTCTGTCGGTCGGAACGGCGTCTTCGATAGACAGGGAGCTGTTCAGCGGCTTCACGTACACGGCGCTCGGGCACATCCACAAATACCAGCAGCTCGGCGAAAACGGAAACATATTCTATTCCGGCTCCCCCCTCGCCTATTCGTTCGACGACAACACCGACAAATGCTTCCTCTCCGTCGAAATCGGAACGGACACGGAAAAGCCGGATTCGGTCGAGCGGATTCCGGTCAGGACGCTCCATCCCCTCATCCGCCTTTCGGGCAAGTTCAGCGACTTCATCGGAGAGGACGCGCACAAAAAATGGGCGCAGTACCGGGACTGCTACGTCGAGATAAAATGCACGGACAGCACGCTTTCCGAGAACCCGAAGCGGGCGCTTTTGGAGACGTTCCCGCGGATACTCTCGTTCGTGAGGGAGCGGAGCGCATCGGGCGGAGTCGCCGATTTCGAGGAGCGGCGCAAGCTTGCGATGAAGCAAGGCGACTCGGAAGTCGGGCTGTTCAGGAAATTCGTGCGCGACATGCATCCGGAGGACGACCATACGGTAAGCGCGGAGCAGCTTGAGGAAGAAATCGCGCTTTTTGCGGAAGCGATAGGAGAGATGAGAAACGGAGGCGCGGAAAAATGAAGCCAGAAAAACTGAGGATGGTGAATTTCGGACCGTTCAGGGACGAGACAGTCGATTTCACGAGCGTGAGCGCGATGTTCCTCGTCACGGGAAAGACGGGAAGCGGAAAGACGATGATTTTCGACGCGATGACGTTCGCACTTTACGCAAAATACTCCGGCTCGCGCTCGAAGCTCACCCAGGAGCAGATGCGCTCATCGTTCGCGGCGCCCGGCGAGCAGGCGTTCGTGGAATTCACGTTCTCCGTGACTGGGCATGACGGAAGCGCGAAAAAATTCAGAATCAGGCGAACGCTCCCCACCGACCACACGTCGAAATCGGGGACGGTTTCAAAAAAGCCGTCCGAATCCTCGCTCCAGTTCCTCAACGGCGGAAAATGGCAGGCGTACTGCGACCAGAAGGAAATCTCCGACAAGATTGAGAAAGAAATTATCAGGCTGAAATTCAGCGACTTCAGCAAAATCGTCATCCTTCCGCAAGGGGAATTCGCGAATTTCCTCAGGATGAACTCGAACGAACGGACTGAAGCGCTCAAGACGCTGTTCCCACAGAAAGAGCTCGACGACCTCGCACAGAAAATCAAGAATCGCGCGGACGAGGCGCAGCAGCAGCTGTCGAAGGCGGAGGACACCATAGCAGACCTCGGCGGCGCGGCGAACATCCCCGTGCTTTCGGAGGAAATCGGAAAATTGTCTTCCGAGATAGGCGTGCTTTCCGAAAAAAGCCGGAAACTCGACGCGAAAATCCAGGAATCCACGGAAAAAATCGCGCGCGCGGACGAGCGCCTTTCGAACACGCGGAAAGCGGCGGCGGCACAGCAAGCCGTCGCGCGCCTCGAGGCGGAGCGGGCGGATATCGAGCGCACGCGGGAGATGCTCGGAAAAGCGGAGCGCGCGTCGAAAATCGCGCCGCTCATCACGAATGCCGGGCGCGCGGAAAAAGCGCTCGTTGACGCGAAAAATGACGTGTCGCGCGCGGAAGCAAACCTCCGCGATGCGAAAGCGGCAGAGCAGGATTTGTCGGCACGCGAGGAGGAGAACGAGGAGAAGCGCGGGAAAATCCGCGATTACGAGCGGGATGCGGAATCGACGGGCGCGACAATCGAAAAGCTAGAATCTCTCGCGAAAGCGGAGGAAGAGAAAACGCGAGCGGAAAACGAGCTTGCGCGTTTCAGGGACGCGGCGGCGGCGGACAGGCGCGCGCTAGAAACGGAGCGGGAAGCGCTTCTTGCGATTGCGGAGGAGTCCGGCATCGGCGGCATTTCCCCCGAAAGCGTCCCCCAGAAGCTTCTCGAAAAAGTGCGCGACCTTGAGGGCGAGAAGCATCGCTCCGAGACATCGCTCAAGACGGCGCGAGAGGCGGAAAAACGGCGCAGGCAGATAGGAATTCTGACGGAAGCCGAGGCCGACTCGGCGGCGGAAAAAGAGCAGGCCGACAGGAACCTCGCCGCGACGAAGGAAATCCTCGAAAGCCTTGAGGCGCAGCAGGCGGCGTTCGAGCGCAACAACGCGGCATCGGTCCTCGCGCGGGCATTGCGGCCGGGCATCCCCTGCCCCGTCTGCGGCTCGAAGGAGCATCCGTTCCCGGCGAAGGAAGGCGGAACGAGCCTCGAGGATAAAATCGCCGCGCAAAAAGCGAACGTCGCGACGGCGGAAGAAAAAGCAGCGGCGGCAAACGCAAAGCTGATTTCCGTGAAGAGCACGCTTGACGCAGAAAAGGCGGCGCTTTCTCAGATTGAGCGCGATGCCGACGGGACAATTCCTTCTGAAAAGGAGGCAGAATCCGCGTTCGGCAATGCCATCGCGCTTCTCGACGACGCCGAGAGCCGGTATTCCCGCGCGGCCGATTCTGCCGCGAAGATTTCCGAGCTTGCCGAAAAAGTGTCGGGAATCGCGAAAACGGAAAGCGAGCTGAGCATAAAAGCCGAAAAAGCCGCGACAATCCTTCAGGAAACGAAAAAAACGATTGACGGCTCGCACGGAACGGACAAGGAATCGCTCAAGCTCCGCCTCGAATCCATCATGGCGAGCATCGCGGAGGCGCGCGCGCAGGTGGAATTGTTCGACGACATGATTTCGGCGGCGCGCGGAACGGTAAAAACGGACGAAGCGCTCCTCGAAAACTGCGGGGAACGGCTCGCCCAAGCAAAAGCGGATGCAGCGGAAGCGACGTCGGCGCTCGACGAGAAAATCGCGGAGACTGAATTCGAATCGGCCGACGACGCCCGGAAATGGCTGCTCGGCGACGGCGAGAAGGAAGCGGCGCAGAACCGCATCAGCAGATGGGAATCGGAGCTGAGCGCGCAGAACGCAATCATCGCGTCGGTCGGCTCCGACGACGACGAGGAATCGCTGGCACGGCTGCTTTCGGACTTGAGGGACAGCCGGGAAAAGGCGCGGAACGAAAAAGCGGCGGCGGACAACGAAAAAGCGGAGAAGACGCTGGAGATGGAAAGGATGATTGACAAGCGCGGCATTCTTTCCGCCGCCGTCGAGCGCCGCGCGCGCATCGAGAAGGAAGAGGGCGCGGCAATCCGTCTTTCGAACGACCTTGCCGGAAAAAACCCGAAAAAGACGCAGTTCTCGTCGTGGATTCTCGCGATGTATTTCTCCGAAGTCGTCGAATTCGCGAACGAGCGCTTTTTCAGGCTTTCCGGCGGGCGGTACATGTTCAGGATTGAGACGGGCGGCTCGAAGGGAAAGCAGGGGCTGGACATTGCGATTGAGGACTACTCGCTCGGAAAGACGCGCCCGCCGTCCACTCTTTCGGGCGGAGAGACGTTCCAGGCATCGATAAGCCTCGCGCTCGCGCTGACGGACGTTGTCTGCAACCATTCGGGCGGAATCAGGCTCGATTCGATTTTTATCGACGAAGGTTTCGGCACGCTCGACCCGGAATCGCTCGACAAGGCGCTCGAGACGCTGACGCAAATCCAGGGTCAGCGCATGGTCGGGCTGATTTCGCACGTGGAGGCAATGGAGATGGAGATAAAGTCCCACGTAGTCGTGGACAAGGCCTCCGAAATGAATTCCTCGACGATACGTATCGAGAACTTGGGCTAGAAAAACGCCGCCAAAAAAACGGAGCAAGAAAAAAGGGTGCGCATCCATTTTTCAGGACGCGCACCCTTTTTTGTCAGCCGGACGAACGCACGGCGCCGTTATCACGTCGCCATGCGAAGGCTATGGCTACAGGTTTCCGTAGGTCGCGATGAACACGCCCGCGGCGATAGCCGTTCCGATGACGCCGGAGACGTTCGGTCCCATCGCGTTCATCAGAAGGAAGTTCGAAGGATCCTCGCTCTGCGCGACCTTGTGGGCAACGCGGGCAGCCATCGGTACTGCCGAGACACCGGCAGAACCGATAAGCGGATTGATTTTCTTTCCCTTCGGCATGAAGAGGTTCATGATGTGAGCCATGCAGATACCGCCGGCAGTCGCGACGCCGAACGCCACGAGACCGAGAACGATGATACCGATTGACTCGCCCTTGATGATTTTCTCCGGGGTCATCTGAGAGCCGACTCCGAGAGAAAGAAGGATGGAAACGATGTTCATAAGCTCGTTCTCCATCGTCTTTGAAAGGCGCTGTGCCGCACCAGATTCCTTCACGAAGTTTCCGAACGCGAGCATTCCGATGAGCGGAGCTGCCGGCGGGAGGAGGAGAATCGTAAGGAGGAGAAGCATCATCGGGAAGAGGATGCGCTCAGCCTTGGGAACCTGCCTCGGGTTTGGCATGTGAATCATGCGCTGCTTCTTCGTCGTGAGGAGCTTCATAATCGGCGGCTGAATCATCGGGACAAGCGCCATGTAAGAGTACGCGGCGACGGCGATGACTGCCATAAGCTCTGGAGCGAGCTTTCCGGAAACGTAGATTGAAGTCGGGCCGTCAGCGCCACCGATGATTGCGATAGCGCACGCCTGCATGATGTTGTAGTTCAATCCGAAGATGTTCATGACGGCTACACCGAAGAGCGTGAAGAACACGCCGAACTGGGCCGCACCGCCGAGAAGCGCCGTCTTCGGGTTCGCGATAAGGGGACCGAAATCCGTCATCGCGCCGATACCCATGAAGATGAGCATCGGGAAGAACTCGTTTCCGACACCCGCTTTGTAGATGATGGCGAGCATTCCGTCGGGAAGGTTGCCCATTCCGGCGCCGACAGCGTTGACGAGAATCGTTCCGAATCCAATCGGGATGAGGAGGAGCGGCTCGAAACCGCGTCCCGCACCGAGATAGACGATGAGGAATCCGATTGCCATCATGATGAACGACTGCCATCCGGGAGCCGTTCCCCAATCTGTCGTGTGGTTCTCAGCCTCCTCGATTACATCGTGGAGGATTTCGTCGTTCGCGTTCGGATCGCCCTGAAGGACGAAGCGGAGCTTGTTGACGATTGTCTTGGGCTTGTTGTTGTCGGAAGCGGACATTGAATCAGCCGCCTCGACGAGCTTGTTGTACTCTTCCTGAGTCGTCGGCTGCTTGAGGAAGTTGACGTCGTTCTCGTCAGTTTTTGCCGACGAGCCCTTCTCCTTCGTCATCTTAGAGATTCCCGTGGAATTCCAGATGCCGCTGAGGAAGCGTCCCGGGTCGATGTTGTGCTCGTCGCCCCATGTCTCCGTTCCCTTTATGACGCGGGAAAGCCCGTGCTTCGAAGCATCCTGGGCCGGAGCCTCTTTTTCCTGAGCCTGCGCCGGAGCGGTCTCCGACGTCTGGGCGAGAACCTGGCTGCCCACGCTGAGAACGAACGCGACGCCCATCACAGCGAGAGAGACACCAAGAACCTGCCTTTTGAAATTCTTCTGCAAATCAATCATAACGTTATTCATTCTCCCGATTCGATTACTGAACCTCGGCGACTTTCTGTCCGTTAGAAACCTGGCTTCCGGTCGGAGCGATGAAGTGGATTTTTCCGGCGGCACCGGCCTTAATCTCAAGCTCCATCTTCATAGACTCGACGATGATGACAGTCGTGTCTGCCTGAACGGCCGCGCCCTCGGCGACAGCGTACTTGAGGAGCGTTCCCGCGACGGGAGCGTTGACAGCCTTTCCGCCGGCAGATGCTGCGGGAGCGGGTGCCGCTGCAGGAGCAGCCGCAGGTGCCGGAGCCGCGACAGCCTTCACGACGCCGCCGATTGTGGCAATCGTCTGGCCGTTCGAAATCTGGGTTCCGGTCGGGACGGTGTATGTGATAGTTCCGTCAGCGGGCGACTTGACCTCGAGCTCCATCTTCATAGACTCGACGATGATGATTGTCTGTCCCTTGGTAACTTTAGCGCCGTTAGAGAAGCAGTGCTTGAGCAACGTTCCGGCGACAGGAGCCTTCACGTCCTCTCCGCCGACAGTCGTCGCAGCGGCAGCGGGAGCCGCAGCAGAGGGCGCGCCGAACGCGACGTCGTATGCCGTTCCGTTGACCGTGATTGAAGAGCCGTTCGACGTGACGTTGTATGCCGTTCCGTTGACCGTAACAGTGTAAGAGCCGTTTGCGGAAGCGGCAGCCTTGGGAGCCTCTTCCTTCTTCGCGAATGACTTCTCAGCATCGACAGGACCGTTGGCGCGAGTCTCGAAGAACTTCGTCGCAACCTTCGGGAACATAGCGTATGTAAGGACATCCTCGACGGAGCCGTTTCCGCCGTTCTTCTTCGCCTCTTCGACCATCTTGTCCCATTCCGGCTCAATCTTGTCCGCGGGGCGGCAGGTGAGCGGCTCGGTCATCTTGTTCTTCTCCAAAGCCTTCTTGACGAGGTCGGCGTTGGGAGCAGCGGGGAGCTTTCCGTATTTTCCGGTGAGGAGGTCGCAGAACTCGCCCGTCATGTTGTTGTAGCGTCCGAAGAGAACGTTGAAGACAGCCTGCGTTCCGACAATCTGGGACGTCGGCGTTACGAGCGGAACGTATCCGACATCCTTGTGGACGTTGACGAGTTCTTTGAGAACGTCGTCCATCTTGTCGCTTGCGCCCTGCTGCTTGAGCTGGCTTTCGAGGTTGGAGAGCATTCCGCCCGGAACCTGAGACTTGAGGATGCGCGTATCGGCTCCGAGGAATTTAGACTCGAGCGATGAATAGTGCTTGCGGATGTCGCGGAAGTACGCCGCAATCTCAAGAAGCGCGCCGATGTCGAGCTCGGTGTCGAATTCAGTTCCCTTGAGCATCTCGACGACAGTCTCCGTCGGAGAGTGGGAAGTACCCATAGCCATTGCCGAAATCGCCGTGTCGAGAACGTCGGCACCAGCCTCAGCAGCCTTGAGGAGCGTCGCGACAGAAAGACCAGTCGTCGCGTGAGAGTGGATTTCAACGGGAAGGTCGCACTTCGCCTTGATTGCCTTCACGAGGTCATATGCCTCATACGGCTTGAGCAAGCCGGACATATCCTTGATACAGATTGAGTCGGCGCCGAAATCGGCGTATGTCTTGGCGAGGTCGGCGTAGACTTCCTTCGTGTGGTACGGAGTCGTAGCGTATGAAATTGCCATCTGGACGTGCTTTCCGGTCTTCTTAGCGGCTTTCGTCGCGCGGTCGAGGTTTCTCGGGTCGTTGCATGCGTCGAAGATGCGGAACACGTCGACGCCGTTGTTCGCCGCGGTCTCGACGAACTTGTCGACGACGTCGTCAGCGTAGTGGCGGTATCCGAGAAGGTTCTGTCCGCGGAGGAGCATCATGATTTTCGTGTTGGGCATAGCCGCGTGGAGCTTTCTGAGGCGCTCCCACGGGTCTTCGTTGAGGAAGCGGATACATGAATCGTATGTCGCGCCGCCCCACGCCTCGGCCGCCCAGTAGCCGATTTTGTCGAGTTTGGGGGCGATTGGCAGCATGTCAGCCAAAGTCATACGTGTCGCGTGCAGTGACTGTGTAGCATCGCGAAGGACAAGTTCAGAAATACCGATTTTCTTAGCCATTTTCTAAAAACTCCTGAAAATAAAAGTGAAACGTTTAGTTTTTCTCGTGCAATGCCGTCGCTATAGCCGCGACGATTGCCTTTTCATCAACTGCGGGAACCGCAGCCGCCACCGGTGCCACCGGCTCCTTCTTAACCTCGTCAAGTTTCGCCGCGTGAACGCAAATTCTCAGCAGGTTCATACAGACGATGAGGATGCAAAGGAACGCGAAGACAACACACATACCAAGCACAGTCAGAATTCCGCTCTGTGTCAGCATTTCAACAATTGTCATAAGTCCTCCAAAGGATTGTACCTAAAAGATGACAAGATTATAGAGGAAAAAATCGGAAGTGAAAACTGTCCAGAATGAAGACGGCGCATCATACAGCCGATTAGCTTGAGAAGCGCCATGCGGACCGACTTTCGAAATCTGTTTCCGAATCTGCAATACAAGAAATGCAGAAGCAAACTTTCTTACGAAAGCCGTCCGGCACGGCAACCTTTTCTCCGGCCAATCGACTATAAAAAACCGGCACGCCGAACGCCATTGCCGGAGGAACAGGAACGGACAAAAACGCCCGCCCCGGAAAAACGAGCCGGAACGGGCACAAAAACTGCTCAGTCAAAAAGGTCGGACATGCCGTAAAGCTTTCCGCGGGCAAGGCTTCCGGAATTCACGCGGGAGACAAGCTTCTCGAGCGCGACGACGGAACCCCTCGCGAACCCCTCACGGCTTCTCGCGCGGTGCGTCAGCTCAATCGAATCCGCGGGCGAGTCGAAGAAAACGGTATGCGTCCCCGGAACGGAGCCGACGCGCGTCGACGACACGTGAAGCTCGTTCGCCTTGGGCCGTTCGTGGAACGCGTCGACGACCATCTCCGTCTTCGAAGGATTGCCTGCCATCACGCGCCGCGCGACCTCAAGCGCGGTGCCGCTCGGGCTGTCGGCCTTCTGGTTGTGGTGCGCCTCCCAAACCGCGACATCGTACTCGCTGTACTCGGAAAGAAGCCTGGCAGCCTCCTCGACAATTCTGTAGAACATGTTCACGCCGATGGAGAAATTCGACGAGCGCATCGCGACCCCGTTCTTCTCCGCAAGAAGCGCCGAAATCTCCTCCTCGCTGGAAGCCCATCCCGTCGTCCCGCAGACAATCGGAATGCCGAGCGGGACGAGCGCGCGGAGATTCCCCACGACGGCTGACGGATGGCTGAATTCGATGACGCCCTCAGCGCCCGATTTCCTCACGGCATCGGCGACACCGTCATAATCGCCCGCCTCCACGACGACGCCGGCATCCTTCGAAACGACATCGATTGTCGCCACAATCTCGTGCCCGAGCGCCTTCGCGGACGACTCTATCATGTGCCCCATCTTCCCATAACCGACCAATGCGATTTTCATTCAGAACTCCTTTCTATAAAAACTGCCGGAAAAGCGAGCCTCCCACGAAAAACGGGGAAGGCGTCTTGAAAAATAGCCCGGAATGCCCCGAGGCATCCCCGAAAAACGGGCGGGAAACGGACGGATGCCCGCCCCGCCGGAGAATCAGCCGAAGAGCGCGCCGTGGAGAATCTGAACGACGCGGTTCGCCTCGGAAGCATCGACGAGCATGGATATGTTGACCTTGCTCGCGCCCTGCGAAATCATCTGGACGTTGACGCCCTCCCGGCCGAGCGCCGCGAAAACGTCGGAGAGAATCGACGAGGAGCGCGTCGCGTCGCAGATTATCGTGACGATTGCCTTGTCCTTCTTGACGACGACCTTCGAAGCCTTCTCCAAATCGGCGACGAGCCCGGAAAGGTCTTTTTTCGTGTTGACGGTGAGGGAGACGGAAACCTCGCTCGTGGCGATGACGTCAATCGAAAGCTCCCATTTGAGGAACTGGTTGAAGATGTGCGCGAGGAATCCCGCGGCGCCGAGCATACGCGAGCTTTCGATGTCGATGAGTGTCACGCCCTTGACGCTCGTTATCGCGGTCACGCGGGGCGTCTCTCCCGAATGCTTCTCGACGATGACGGAGCCGGGGCTTTTTATGTTGTAGGAATTCTTGACGCGAACGGGCGTTCCCGTCCTGCGGCACGGAATCATCGAGCGAGGGTGGAGAACCTGCGAGCCGAACATCGCAAGCTCCTGCGCCTCCTCGTAGGTGACTTCGGGCACGGGGCGCGCCTCCTTGACGACGCGCGGGTCAGTCGTGAGGATTCCGTCGACGTCCTTCCACGTCTGGATTTCCTCCGCGCCCATCGCCGCGCCAATCATCGTCGCCGAAAGGTCGCTTCCGCCGCGTCCGAGCGTGGTGATGATTCCGTTCTTGTCCTTCGCGATGAAACCCGTGACAATCGGAATTTCTTTCTGCGCGCCTGACTTGTAGTCGCCGAGGCAGCGGGGAATGTTCTCCCAAACTTCGTCGAGCAGCTCCGCCGACATGTAGTTCGAGTCGGAGACCATGCCGACATCCCAGGCATCATAGAAACGCGCGGGCGTCCCGAGTTTCTGGAGGTACGCCGCCATCATGCGCACGCTCATGCGCTCGCCGAACGATACGAGATAGTCGCGCGTGCGGCGCGTGAGCTCGTGGAGCATCGAAATTCCCGTGAGGAGCGTCCTCAGCTCCCCGAGAAGCTCCGCGATAGCCGGAACGTCGATTCCAAGCTCGCGGGCGGTGTCGAAATGCAGCTTCTCGACCTTCTCGATGTCGACGGTTCCGCCGACTGCCGCGTCAGCAGCCTCCAGAAGATGGTCCGTCGTGTCGCCCATCGCCGAAAGCACGACCGCCGGCCTCTTCTCCGCATACGCCCGAATAATTTCCGCAACATGCCGAATCCTCTCCGCGTTCGCCACGGAACTGCCGCCGAATTTCATCACAATCATCGTTCTTCTTCCTTTGTTTTTGCGATTTCCGCCCGAAAAAGCCGGGACGCGGTGATTCTAGCACAATGCGTCGATTTATGGGAGAAGTATTTCCGAACAGGCGGTTCAGCGCGTCCGCGTGCCTTCCTGCGCGCCGGGATTCGTGCCCGCGCTCGAGACGGTCGCCACATAATTTCCGGATGACGTGCAGAATGTCGTCCGGCTCGTGCCACCGGAAATCTCGGGAAGGCTCGTATACAAATTGTGGAATCTCGTTCCGCCGCTCGCGCTCACCCCGCTTTTCACGGTGTAGGTCGTCCCCGCCTCGATTTTCGGAGAGGAGAGAACCATTATCGTTCCCGTGCTTGACGGGAGCGTGTAGGCGAACACGGGTGTTCCGCCGGAATCCGTAACCGCCATCGTCGTGTCCGCGCTGCCGTAATAGCTGCTTGAAAGGACGACGGTGCTTTGCGTGCAGTTTTTAGGAGCTGTGTAATTGTTCGTCCCCAGGCCGACGAGCAGCCCGCCTTCGATTTTCAGCGGGTAGCTGTCGCAGTCGAAGGCGCATTCCGGGCTGTTGATTCCGATGGCGACGACGACCCCTCCGGAGATGGTGATTCCGCCGGAACCATTCGCATCGATCGCATCGTTTTTCGAGCTGTACGCATAAACAGCCCCGCCGTTGATGCGGATTGAGCCGCCCGCGTTTATCGCATCGTCGGTGCAGCAGAGCGAGAGCGTGCCCGCGTTTATCGTCAGATTCCCCTTCGCCTCGATTCCTTCCGGGGAGCATTTCGCGCCGGTGGACGTGTCCTCGTAAGGAGTTCCCGTCGTCGTGATGCTGATTTTTCCGCCGTTGATTTCGACATACGGGTCGGGAACGGTCGCGCTCGTCCCGTCCAGCAGGTTCCCGCACAAAAGCGACGTGTTCGATTTCTGTGTGTAACCGGAAGAGGAAATCGCGCTTTCGTCCGACTTCCAGTGAGCGGTGATTCCCTTCGCGACGGTGTTTATCGTGATTGTCCCTCCGTTGATGATGACGAACCCCGCGCCGGCAGTGTACTCCACCGTCAAATCATCCTCGTCGGCATCCTCGCCCTCGACCTTGATTCCGGCGCTCTCGTCATCGGTTACGGTGCCGTTTCCGGTGAGGCTGATTGTTCCGCCGTCGATTATCACGGCATTCAGGCTCCGCATGCAGTCGCGCCCGGTCGTTCCCTCTACAATCGCGTTCAGCGTCACATCCGCGATTCTGATGTAGTCTTTCGAATAAATCGCGTGCTTGTAGCCGCTGTTCGTAACGGTGAGCGTTCCGCCCGCGCTTTCAGAGCTTTCGCCCGTAAAAATCAGCGCGCCCTTCGCATAGACGGAGCCTTTTTTGTCGTCGTACATAGTCTGGCTTTGGTTCAGGACCCGCGTATCGCACAGCATGTTCTCGCTTGATTCCGGGACGACAATGAACGTGCGGAGCTCGGACGACAGCCGAAGGACGGGTCCCGCGCCGGAATCGCTCGTGATGCTCACGTTGTTCAGGACGACTGCCGCATCCGCGCCCTTGTTTTTGACGAACACCGTCCCCGTATACGTTCCGGACAGGACATATTTGATTTTTCCCGTGCCCTTGTACTGGATGATTACGCCGTTGGAAGATTCGTCCGTGCCGCCCGCCTCATCCTGGACGGCGTTCCCGCTCAGAACGACGGTAATATTTTTGTCGAAAACCGTTCCGAGCGACGTTTCCGTCGTGCTTGCCGTGACCGTGCCGGAAGAGCCGTCCCCAAGCCATGCGCTCACCGCCGTTCCGTCAAATCTCACATACACGGTGCCGTCCGCGCTGAAGTTTTCGTATAAATCATCCTCCACGAACCCCGTCGCACCGGCGCTCGACTCGTCATCATAGTCGGTCGTGCTCCCGTCATCGTAAATGGCGCCCGCCGAATCCGTCTTGCCCGATGCGCCGTCCTTTTCCGAAGAATCGTCAAATCCGCCCGAACATCCGGCGGCAACCACGCAAAAAAGCGCGAAAAGAGAAAAGCAGCCGCGTTTTTTCATATCCAGCCTCCCGTTATATCTTTTTTTCCTGTCCGGCTTTCCGGCGGGCACCTGATTTCCAGCGCCATCCAGAACGAATTTCCCTCGTTTTTCCGAACACAGTCTTTGATTTTCACGCAGGCTTTTTCTGCAATCATAAAAAACGGCTAAGAGAAAAATAAGAGAATCCGCACAAAAAAAATGCACCTCCCGAAACCGGACAGCGTTTGCGTCAGCACGGCTCAGGAGGTGCGTCAAAAAGGTCGTCAAAGCAATCAGACGGCGGCGAAAACGGCGGCGAGCGTCGGGATGTCGACGCGGGACACCTTCACGCGGACGACATCGTTGAGCGCGGCTTCCGACGCCAGCTGAATCTCAAGACCAATCTCGGGGATGAAGAACTGCGGGACGTCGCGGGAGCGGTCAACGCAAACGGCGTCGAATTCCTTTCCGGGATTCTGAAGGAGATAGACGAGCGTCCAATGCATGCGGCTGTTCCGCTCCGCCTTCTTGGAAGCCTGCGCAGCCGCCTCTCCCGCGCTCATCCTCATGAGCATCTCGTCCTTGTCTATCATCTTCTCCCCCCGTATGAACGAGCGGAGCTGCTGGTGCGAGATGAGGTCGCCGTAGCGCCTGAGCGGGGACGTGACCTGGGAATACATCGAAAGCCCGAGCCCGCCGTGCGGCGACGGGGAAAGCCCGACGCTTCTTCTTCTCATGCAGCGTCGCAGGCGGAACTGACCCGCGAGCCCCTCGGGAATGTCCGACGGAATCTCCGGGATTTCCTGAGCGATGAACGGGAACGGAATTTTGTTCCTGAACGCGAAAAGCGCGGCGCCCTCCCCCGCAAGAAGCATCGCCTCCCTGACGACCTCCGCGCTCTCGGGATGCGGGGTCGGCTCAATCGAAACTTTCTTCGTCTCCGGCTCAACAGTTATGTGGACTTCGGGAATCTCGATGCTGACCGCGCCCCGCCTGCATCTCCGCTCGAAATTCCGCCGCCCGATTTCAAAAAGCGGCTTGAGCTCGGGCGATTCCTTGAGCTCGTCGGCCTGCTCGTACGAATATCGTTTCACGGAGACAATCGTCCGCAAAACCTCGCACGAATCGACGCTCCCGTCATCAGCGAGTCGGATTTTGAACGACAGCGCCTTGCTTTCCTCGGAAAGGCCGAGCGCGTAGTTCTCGAGGCAGTTCGGCGCGAGCATCATGCTCGTTCCCTCTGGAATGTAGAGCGTCGCGCCGCGGTCGCGGGCGATTTTGTCGATTTTCGAGTCGGGGGAGACGGCGCTCGCAGGGTCGGCGATGTGCACCCAAAGGAATTCCCCGTCCCAGCCGATGGCGTCGTCCGGGTCGTTCGACCACGCGTTGTCTATCGCATACGAAATGCCGGGAATTCTCACCCGCTCCTCGTCGGGCGGAGGCGGAAGCGGCTCGCTCGCGCTTTTCGCGCTCAGACCCCACCTCAGCGGATAGGGATTGCGCGTCATCTCCCAAATGCCTGTTTCGAGAAGCAGCCGGTGCGCGTTCTCGGGCGTCTCCGCGATTCCGGCATCCTTCATGACGCGGCTCTTGTCCGTTTTCCCGAGCGCGACCGTCTCGACCTCCGTCATGAAGACGGAATCCTCGGGCAGAAGCTTTCCTTCCTTCAGCCGCGCGATAAAGGCAGCCCGAATTTCCTCGGCATGTTCCTTCTCAAAATCCTTCTTCTTCATCGCGGCAATCTCGTCCATGCTTCTCGGGACGAGCATCACGGAGCCGTCGACCGTTTCCACCTTGAATTCATACGAGTCGCGGAGCACGGAAAAAAGCCCCCACGCCTCGACAGGAACGAGCGCCCCTTTCATCAAATCGACGACATCGCCGAACGAAATCGGAGCCGATGCCGTCTCTCCATCGCCCAGAAGAAGCTCGTGGACCTCCGCAATCTGCTTTCCCGCCTCAGAATTCTCAGCGCAGGCGGCGTCCGCAAACGCAAGCATCTTGTCGAGGAACGTATGCCCCGACTCGCCGCATTCCAGGACGAGCGGGACGACATCCTTCTCGCGCACCCGCTGCTCCGCATAGACGGCCTTTTTCCCGCCTGCGCTCGCACGGGACGCGCACCACTCGACGACGAATTTATCCCCGTCGACGTCCTTCACCAATGCCGGCAGGTTCTTGTAAATAACAATCGCATTCTTTTTTAGCATATTCTTTTATCGGAAGTAAAAACGCACAAAAAAAGCACCGCCCGAAAAACCGGGACGGTGCCGTTGCGCGGGGAAGCGCTGCATCATCCCCGCACGGAACGAATCATAAAAGCGTTATTTCGCACCCTTTGAAGAGTTCGTGTCGCTCCATGTATTCTTGATTTCCTCGCAGATGTTGACCTCTGTGCTCAAATCGAAGAACTTCGCCTTTGACATATCCGGCGTGAAGTTGATTGAGTCGCCGAGCTGAACCTCGACCTCCGGCGCGACGCGCGCGACGATTGTCTTGTCCTTTACCTGAACGAACACGTGAGTGTCCGCACCGAGCGGCTCCTTGTTCGTAACCTTGAGCTGCATGTTGTTCTCGGCCGCGGGTGAAGCCTGATAGTGGATGTCCTCCGGGCGGATGCCGAAGTAAACTTCCTTGCCGACATAGCCCTTATCCTTGAGGGACTTCTGCTGCTCCGGAGTCGGAACGAGCGTGAACGAGCCTTCCTCAGCGACGACCCTTCCGTCCTTCTCGGCGATTCTGAGCGTGAAGAAGTTCATCGGCGGCGTTCCGATGAAGCCCGCGACGAATTTGTTGATCGGGTGGTTGTACAGATAGAGCGGAGCGCCAATCTGCTGGATTCTCTTCTCTGACATGACGACGATTTTCGTACCCATCGTCATAGCCTCAATCTGGTCGTGGGTAACGTAAATCATCGTCGCCTGCAACCTGTGATGGAGGTTAGAAATCTCGGAGCGCATCGTTACGCGGAGCTTCGCGTCGAGGTTCGAGAGCGGCTCGTCGAACAAGAATACTTTCGGAGAGCGGACGATTGCGCGGCCGACTGCGACGCGCTGCCTCTGTCCACCGGAGAGAGCCTTCGGCTTGCGGTCAAGGTATGTCGTAAGGTCGAGCATCTTAGCCGCCTCATCGACCTTGCGCTTAATCTCAGCCTTGTCAACCTTGCGGAGCTTGAGACCGAACGCCATGTTGTCGAAAACGGTCATGTGCGGATAGAGAGCGTAGTTCTGGAAAACCATCGCGATGTTGCGGTCTTTCGGCGGAACATCGTTCATCAACTCGCCGTCGATGAGAAGCTCACCAGCGGTGATGTCCTCAAGACCCGCGACCATGCGGAGCGTCGTTGACTTTCCGCAGCCAGACGGTCCTACGAAAACGCAGAACTCTTTGTCCTCGATTGTTACGTTCGACTTCTCGACAGCGAGAACATTCCCGTCGTAAATTTTTGTGATGCCCTTAAGCTCAACCTTTGCCATGTTTTACTCCTTATGACATTGGGATTATGAATTATGTTTCCGATAATAAACCACAACAGGACGGAAATCAACACCCCCTGTTATATTTTTTTTCAAAAATCAGCGTTTTTTGGATAATTCAGCGATTTGAAAAAGAAATTCCGCGCAGACAAAAAAAAGCGGCTCCCGATTAGGAAGCCGCCGTTGCGGAGAACCTGACTTGAACAGGCACAGCTTGCGCCACTAGCACCTCAAGCTAGCGTGTCTACCAATTCCACCATCCCCGCAAAGATGTTTAGATAATACAGAAATGCTGAAAACGTGTCAACACCATCGCGAAAAAAAATCAAAAAAACGCGCGAATTGCCGAAAAACGCGCGCGCCGTCCATCGTTGACAGCTATTTTTGACGATGATAAAATCCATGTCTCACATATTTCAAATATCCAAGAATAAGGAAAAAATTTATGAAAAAGCCTCTTCTTTACATCGGCTCCGTCCTGATTTTCATTTTGGCGGCGGTTGCATTCGTATTCGTCCCGGCAAAAGCCGGAGGCGGGCAGAACGGCGCGTACCCGGTTTTCGGGAAGTACGACGGCAAGCCCATCGAGCTCAAGCCGGGAACCGATTTCGCAACGGCGGTCAACAACTACTCGAATTTCTACAGGAACCAGGGCGTGAACCTTGACGAGCAGAATTCCTTCTATTTGTACAACATGGCGTTCAACGCGGCAATCGTGACGACGACGGCGCGCGAGGCGGAGAAATCCGTCGGGTACAAACCGAGCAAGAAGAGCGTCAGCAGGAACCTCCTCCGCTACTACTCGGACGAGACCGGCAAGTATTCGTCAAAAATATACAGCATGTACTCCGACAACCAGAAGGAGGAGCTCAGGAAGAACGTGGAGAAGAACCTCGTCGTCAGCAGGTTCAACGACGACATCTTCGGCTCGGAGACGGAAGTCGGCGGGAAGAAGCTCTACGGAATCAAATCGTCGGACGCCGAAATCGCATTCCTCAAGAAAATGGGCGAGGACAAGCGCGCGTTCAACATCGTGTCGTTCAGCAAGTCAAACTACCCCGAGTCGGAGATAAAATCGTTCGCGGAGGGAAACAAGGAGCTGTTCGACAAGTTCGACATCTCGGCGATAACGATTTCCGATGAGGCGACGGCGAAGAAAGTGCAGAAGCAGCTTGCGGGCGGCGAGATTTCATTCGACGACGCTGTTGCCGAGGAATATTCCGAGAAGAACTACACGGACGCGAAAGGAAAGGTCACTGCCGCGCACCGGTATCAGGTCAAGGGAATCCTCGCGGACGAATCATCGCTCAGCGCAATCGAGTCGCTCTCGGACGGAGCGTTCTCCGATGTCGTCAAGACGGCAAGCGGCTGGACCGTGTTCAGGAAGGACGGAAAGACGGCCGGAACGGACTTTGAGACCCCGGACGGGCTTGACGTCGCGAAGAGGTACATCACGTCGAACGAATCCGGCAGAATCGAGGATTACTTCGTCGCGAAGGCGAAGGACTACATCGCGAGCGCGGCGGTTGCGGGCGAAGACGCGGAGCTTCCCGAGGGCGCGGAGAGCTTCACGACGAAGCCGTTCCCGCTCAACTACGGAAGCACGACGATTGCGGGAAAACTTCCCACGGACGTTGCCCCGCTCGCGGGCGCGGACAGGAACGAGAATTTCTGGGAGAAAGCGTTCAAGCTCAAGGCCGGCGAATACTCGGAGCCGCTCGTCATCGGAAACTACGTCGTCGTCCTCCGCATTGCTGAGGCTGCGGAAGATGCAGACGAGAAGGGGCTCAGCGACGACGCTCTCAGGAGCGAAATCGCGAATTACGACAGCAGCTCGGCGCAGTCGGTGATGACAGGCAGCAAGAAGGTCGAGAACAACGTCCTTCAGGCATACTTCAAGATGGTGAAAAACTAAGCGGAAAAAAGGGAGCGCGGGCAGAACCTGCGCCCTCTTTTTTTCTGCGGAATTGCGATTTATGGAAACGACGAAAAACGAAAGCAACGACGAAAAGCCCCGTCTGGTTGACACCGGCCGGGGCTTTTCCGTCTCATACAAGGGAAGGCTCCTCTACTCGAAATACGCCCCCGAAAAAGCGATAGAAAAAACGCTCGACACGCTCGAAATACGCGCCGCGACAATCGTCCTCTGCGCCTCCCCCGCCCTCTGGCACGGGATAGAGAAACTGTGCGGGAAGTTGGGAGACGACTGTCTGGCGCTCGGCATCGAGACGGACAAGGATTTGCACGACTTCGCGGAAGCCGCGCTAGAAAAAAAGAAAGCGGCGGACAGCTCGCTCCGCGCGGAGCTTCTTCCGCTCGGGATGAACGGGAAAATCGCGGAAATTCTCTCGCGGGAAATCAGCGCCGGCTTCAGGATACCGCCCGTCAGGCGCGTAATCATGATTGAGATGAGCGGCGGCGCGGCATTCGGAAAGGAAACATACAGGATGATGCTGTGCGCGGCGGAGGATGCGGTCTCGCGGTTCTGGAAGAACAGGCTCACGCTGACGAGGTTCGGGAGGCTTTTTTCCCGGAACACGATACGGAACATCGCGAAAATTCCGGCATCGGTTGATTTCCGGGACATCAGCGGGACGGTCAGAAAGAAAATCCTCGTCCTCGGCGCGGGAGAAGGAACGGGAAAGCTGATAGAGGAAATCGGCGCGGACAAAATCGGGGAATGCCTGACGATTGCGGTCGACGCCGCGGTCCCGGCGCTTTCGGCAAAGGGAATCAGGATTGACGCCATAGTCGCGGTCGAGTCGCAGCTCGCAATCGAGCCGTCGTACATCGGCGCGAGGGGGCACACGAACGGGACGATTGTCTTCGCGGACATGTCCTCGCGCTCGCAGGTCGCAGACAGCACGGGCGGAAGGCTCTCGTTCTTCGCGTCGTCGTACACGAAAGCCGAATTCCTTGAGCGGCTGAAAAAGGAGGATTTCTTCCCGCCGGCAATCCCGCCGCTCGGCTCGGTCGGGCTTACCGCGACATACATCGCCCTCCTTCTCCGCGCGGGAACGGAAATTCCCATAGCCGTCGCGGGGCTCGACTTCTCGTTCTCGGCGGGGCGGACGCACACGGCAGGAACGAACGCGGAGGAAACGCGGCTCGCAAAACGGACGAGGCTCTCCTCGGACGGATTTTTCGAGGCAGCATTCGGGAACGGAGCGCGGAAGGAATGCGGGAAAAACGGCGACGTCTACACGGACATAGCCCTTTCCTCTTACGCGGAGCTTTTCCGCTCGGCATTCCGCGCTCAAACAAATCTTTTTGACGCAGGAAAAAGCGGACTTCCGCTCGGCATTCCTGACGCGGGCGATTATTTCTGGAATTTCCCGCGCGGGAACGGAATTCTCCTGAAGGAAAAGGGAAAAGGAAAAGTGCAGGCGGAACGCGCCGCAGAAAAGTGGCTCGAGGATGAGGAACGCGCGCTCGAGCGTCTCCGCGAACTGCTCATGTTCGGAAACGATGTCGCGCGCTGCGGAAAAACCGCGGAGGAGGAAATCGAGTCGATTGTCTCATGCCGCGAGTACCTTTTCCTCCATTTTCCGGACGGATACAGATGCGACACGAAAAACATCAGCTTCCTCAAGCGCATAAGAACCGAGACCGATTTTTTCCTGAAAGACATCCGGAAAGGAATATCCATGCTTGGAAAATAGCTCGCCGTATAAAGAGAAATCCCGCAAAGCGGAATTTCTCCCAAAGGAATGAGGAATAAGCCTTCCGCTTATTCCCTATTCTTCCTTCTCCTTCAGCACGGCAAGGAACGCGCTCTGGGGAAGCTCGACATTTCCAATCATCTTCATGCGCTTTTTTCCCTCCTTCTGCTTCTCGAGGAGCTTGCGCTTTCTCGTCACGTCGCCGCCGTAGCACTTGGCGAGGACGTCCTTCCTGACGGGATTGACCGTCTCGCGCGCGATAATCTGGCTTCCGATTGCGCCCTGAATCGCAATCTTGAACTGCTGGCGGGAAATCTCGTCCTTGAGCCGCTCGCACACCTTCTTCGCGCGGGCAGCTGCGCTCGGCTTGTAGGCGAGCTGGGCGAGCGCGTCCACGGGCTTCCCGTTGAGGAGGATGTCGACCTTCACGAGCTCCGTCGGCTGGTAATCAGTAAGCTCGTAGTCGAAGCTCGCGTAGCCGCGGCTGTAGCTCTTCAACTTGTCGTAGAAATCGAAAAGAACCTCGGAAAGCGGCATCTCGTAGACAAGCTCCACGCGCTTCTCGTCGAGATAGCTCATGTTCTTCTGAACGCCTCGCTTCTCCGTGCAGAGGTTCATTATCGAGCCGATGTACTCGGCGGGCGTGATGATGCTCGCGTCGATGTACGGCTCGCTTGCCTCGACCCTGCCCTCCGGAAATTCCGTCGGGTTGTCGATTATCTTCTCCTCGCCGTTCGGCATCTTCACGCGGTACTGGACGCTCGGCGCGGTGAATATGACCGCCTGGTCGTAGTCGCGCTCAAGACGCTCCTGGATGATTTCGAGATGCAGCAGCCCCAAAAATCCGCATCGGAACCCGTTACCGAGCGCGAGCGAGTTGTCCTTCTCGTAGACGAGGCTTGCGTCGTTCAGCTTGAGCTTCTCCATCGAGTCGCGGAGCTCCTCGTAGTCGTTCGAGTCGAGCGGATAAATCGAGGAGAAGACGACAGGCTTGACGTCCTTGAAGCCTGGAAGCGGGGAAGCGGCTGGGTCGCCCGCAAGCGTCACGGTGTCGCCCACACGGACGTCGGAGACCGTCTTCACGCCCGCGATGATGTACCCGACGTCGCCCGCCTCAAGGAACTGCCGCTCCTCGTACTGGATGCGGAATATGCCGATTTGGTCGACCTTGTAGTCGGCGCCGTTCGACATGAAGCGGATGGTGTCGCCCTTTTTGATTCGTCCTTCCTTGACGCGGATGTGGATTACTACGCCGCGGTACTCGTCGTAGTGGCAGTCGAATATGAGCGCCTGCGCCTTCCCGTCGGGATTTCCCGTCGGCGCGGGGAATTTTGTGACGATTGCCTCGAAAAGCTCGTCGACGCCCGCGCCCGTCTTTGCGCTCACGGGAACGGCGTCGGCGGAATCAAGCCCGAGGTCGTGGTCAATCTGCTTCTTCACGGAGGGAATGTCCGCGCTCGGAAGGTCAATTTTGTTGATGACGGGGACAATCGTCAAATCGTGCTCCATTGCCATATAGAGGTTCGACACGGTCTGGCTCTCCACGCCCTGGCTTGCGTCGATGAGCAGGAGCGCGCCCTCGCAGGAGGCAATCGCGCGGCTGACCTCGTACGAAAAATCGACGTGCCCCGGCGTGTCGACGAAGTTCAGCTCGTAGTCGTTCCCGTCCTTCGCGCGGTACGGAATCGTGACCGCCTGGCTCTTTATCGTGATTCCCCGCTCGCGCTCGATGTCCATGTTGTCGAGAATCTGGTTCATCATCTGCCTGTCGTCGATTATCTTCGCCTTCTGGATGAGGCGGTCGGCGAGCGTTGACTTTCCGTGGTCGATGTGCGCCACGATGCAGAAGTTCCTCTTGAATTTCATTTCTGTCATATTTTTTTCCTTGTCGTGTTGAAAAAGTAAAAGGGCGACGGCGAAATTCCCGGAAACGGGAAATCGCTTTCCGCGCTAAAAATAATACGGGCTGTCGAACGACGATATCATCGCGAGCGGGACATCGACGTAGCCCTTCTTGCGGTTCTTCGTGTAGACCTCTACGTAGAGCGCTGTTTTATCCTCGCTGACCTTCTTCGAGCGAATCTGGAGCGGATCCATCTCGGAGAACCCGGACTCGTCGGCAATCGAGCCCCGCAGAACGCTCTGGACGACGAATTTCCGGCTGGCGTTTTCCGAAAGCGGGACGAGCTTCATCCCGAAAAGCGGAACGAACGCGTTGGCAATCAAATCCGAGTTGTAGATGTCTAGCCCGGGAGCGGACGGCCTGACGCCGAGATAGACGGCGACTTTCTTCTCGGAAGGCTCGTCGGAATCGATTCCCCTGACGACCGAAATGTCTATCACCGTCTTCGCGGAATTCTTGAGGAGGATGCCCTGAAAATCCTCAAGGGTGCGGATTTTCTGCCCGTCAGCCCCGACGATTACGTCGCCGACTTTCAGCCCAGACCTGTCTGCGCTTCCGCCCGGCAGCGAATACAGAATCTCAAGCCCCGCCTCTTTTCCGAGGACTTTCTTCGTCCTTCCGAAACACGATATCCACGGGTGGTCGATGCGGCCGCCCGCAAAAAGCGCCGGAAGCTCCGACTTGAGGTATTCGACGGGAATCGCGAAATTCAGCCCCTCGTACTGGAGCATCCCCGCAAAGACAATCGCCTGGACGTTCCCGTTCTCGTCGATGCACGGACCGCCGGAATTCCCCGAATTCACCGCGGCATCGATTTGCATGACGGAGCCGAGCGTGAAGAGCTTTCTGTCCGTCGCGCTGACGATTCCGCTTGTCAGCGTGCGCTCAAGACCGACGGGCGAGCCTATCGCATAAATCTTGTCCCCGACATCGAGGTCCTTGCTCGAGCCGAGATTGAACACGAACGGCGCGTCGACCTCCGCCTTCAAAAGCGCAAGGTCGAGGATTGAATCCCAGCCGATGACCTTCGCGGGAATTCTCGTCGTGCTGTCCTCCGCAAGCTTTATGAAAACGCGCGAGTATTTTTTGTTTTTCGGGTCAACGACGTCCTCGATTACGTGGTTGTTCGTGATTATGTACCCGTCCTTCGAGATGAAGAACCCGGAGCCGATTACCCGGTCGGCATACCCCATCCCGTTATGGAACGAGATGCCCTTGTCGACCCAAATCGTGACGGTTCCGTTTATCAAGGACGAAACCTTCGAGACTCCGGACGAGCCGCCGCCGAGCCCGGGAACGGAAAGCGCGCACAGCCTGTCAAGCTCCTCCTCCGTTTTCGAAAGCGAGCCGAGCGACGGATATTCCTCGACACGGAGCGCCTTGAACAGGCTCCTCGCGGCATACCAGTTCTCCTTCTCGACCGCCGAATCGAATTCCGAGACGACAGCCGCAAACGCGCGCCCGACCGTCTCCTCGTCGCCGAGAAGCTTCGCACGCCACAGCCCCATCACGGGATTGTACGAATCCTCGTTCTCCTTTGACAGCAGCGCGTCAATCGCGTCGATTTCTCCTTTTCTGACCTCCGCAAGGGAATAATCGGGCGCGACGAAAACAGTGCCCCCGTCCGACGCGCATGACAGGACGGGAAAAAGAAGCAGCGGAAAAAATGCCGACGCAAGAAAAGAACGCAGCTTCATCACTTTTCCCCCGAGTCCGAGGGAAGAATCTCTATGAAAACCATCGAGCCGACGCGGACAGCATGGTAGCGCGCGTCTTCAATCTGAATAACCTTCGAGACGCCCTGCTCCACCCCGCCGAGCTCGCGGTTAACGGCAATCTCAACGGCGCCCGTCGAGATGTCGTCGCGCTCCTTCCCGCCAATCCAGTAGAATCCGTCGCGAAGCCCGCCGAAAATCCGAACGTTTTTGCGGAGCACCTTTCCGTTTTCGGCAGACGAGATGCTCACGTTGACGGGAATGCCGTTCTCGGAGGAGACCGTAACGACATCTCCGGAGAACGGCTGGTGGAAAAGCGAATCCTCCTTTTTCACGCCGTCCTTCGACTCGGGCCTTTTCACATAGCGGACATCCCATTTTCCGTCGCCGTCCGAGTCCCATGTCGAGATTTTCCCTAGCCCCTCGGTATATTCCTCGATGAAATCCGGAACGGTGTCGCCGTTCCAGTCCACCTGAATCATATTCACGTAAACGCCCGTTCCCTTTGCGGGCGTCCCGAAAAGGTTCGTCACGACCTGAAGCTCGTCGGCCTCCGACATGAACCGCCCTTTCTTTTCCGAATCGTGCCCGAACATCTCCGTCGTCTCGAACAGCCCGTCGTCATCGGAATCGACAAGGCGCATGACGGGAAGCCCGTCCTCAAAGCGCGCAGTCGCGTACATCCTGCCGTCAACGCCGCCGACGGTGTACCGCGCGCTCTGCGGGATTCCGCCGAGAACGCTCACCGTCACGTACGCGTCAGGGCGCTCCGCCGAGGGAAGCGAATACGAGGTCGAGGCGAGAAGCAAATCAGTTCCGGAAACGGCGCGGCGCTTCTTTGGAATGCTCGGTATAAAGAAATCGATTCCGACAGCTTCCTTGAGGACGGAATCGAACACGATGTCGAACGGAGTCCACGAAAGCGTGTCCGCTATAAGGTTGAACGAAAGCTTTTTGACCTTCGTCCCGTCGCCGACTTTATCAGAGACGTCGTAAACGGCGCTCCTCACGAACGGCCATGTTCCGTACCCGACATCGAGCCTGCTTTCCCCGACATGGATGGCAACGGGAACGCCGAAATCGCAGTCGGCGACCCAATCGTCGACGCCGTCCTGGTTCCCGTCATACGATATCGCCAGCGCGCGGCCGCGCTTGTACACGACCGTCATGTCGCACGTCCCGTCCCCGTTCGTGTCGTCGAGAATCGTCCCGCTGAACGAATTCAGGTAGTCGAAGAATTCCTTGCGAAGCGTCTCCCCGCCCTCGTCCATCTCACCACCTAAAACGGCGGCGGCAAAAACCTCAAGGACGGAAAGCCGGACAGGCGACGAATCGGAATACCCGTAGAAATAATCAAGCGCGCCGTCCCTGTCGAGGATCCCGTTCAGAAAACCGTACGTCGCGAAAAGAACGGAGCGGTGGTTCTCCGAATCGAACGCCTTCAGCGAGCGCACAAGCTCGTCGCCGGAAAGCGTGAAAAGCGACGACAGGAGGCGGACATCGTCGTTCACGGAAGCGTAGTTCCCCATGCACGCTAAAAACGAGCCGGCGATGCGCTTCACATCAGACGAAAGCCCGCCCGCGCAGAACGATTTCAGATATTCGAAATTGTAGAAAAGCTCCGCGAACCGCACGTCGTCCGGATACACCTTGCGCGCCGTATCGACGCGGGAGCGCGCCTTCGCGAGGGAATCCTTGTCCCCGAGACTGTAATACGATTTTACGCGGATGAATTCGGCGTCGGCGGAATAGACCATCGGCTTCGAGTCAAGCAGTTTTATCGCATCGCGCGGCCGAAGCGACGAGCAGAGGATGTCGGCGCACAGCACGCGGGCGTTGTCCCTGTTGTAATCGACCCAGTCTGTCTCCTTCCCGTCGAGGGATTTCGTCACGAGGGGAAGAATTTCGGCGCGGGAGCCGCCCAAAGCCTGGCGGGCAACGGCCTGCATGTACCACAAGTCCGCGACTGACCCGTCGTACTGCAACCCGAGCCGGGACTGCGAATCGGATTCCGCCCACCGCCCCTCAGCCGCATACTGCTTGGCGAGCTGGAGATAGCGGACGGCCGTCCGCCTGTTTGCCGAGGAAGGATTCCCCCGCGCGGAAAACGACGGCAGCGAAATCAAAACAACAGTCAAAAATGCAAGAATTTTTTTCATCGGTCTTTCCTGAAGGTCTAATGTTACTCTAAATATCGGCAGATGAAAAGGCGAGCGTTCGCGCAATCGTTCATTTCGGGATTTTGGCGCGGGAAGCCCTAGACAAGCCCGGCCTCCTCAAGGAAGGCGCGGAATTCCCCGACAATCCACGAGCCGTAACCTCCCGCGAGGACAGCGACGACATTCATCGTCCCCGCATCGACGACGACGGGAACGGACTGCCGCGACTGCCGCGGGACTTTCCATTCGGAAAGGATTTTCTGGACGTCCTTCCGGCGGCCGTCCTTCATCGCGATGCAGTCCCCGGAAATGACGCTGCGCTCCACGAACCTCCTTCCGCCCGCGGAGAACGACCTGCAGAAACCGCGCTCACGCGTTTTTTCCACGGAATCGAGCCGGAAAGCCCTGACGGAATTTTCATCCGCCGTTATCGAAAATCCCCCGAATGAAACGGAATCGCATTCCCCCGCCCGAACGGAAACGATGCGCCCCATGAGCGCGTACGGGAAACGCGCGGAAAATCCGGCGGAGAGCAGCATAGACTGCACGGCGCGCCTTCTTATAGACGGCGGGAAAGAATCCCATCTGGCGCGGGAAACGGACGAAGCGTTCTTCCCGACGGACGAAACGACGGCGCTGTCGATGAAGTCGTCGTCGTCGCGGACCTTGCCCGCGCCCCGTATAACGGCGCCCCTCCACCCGGGAAACTGCGCGTCAAGAAACGGAACAAGGTTCGCGCGAATTCTGTTCCGCATGTATCCGGTATCGGAATTCGTCGAATCGGTACGCCATGGCTGCGAGCGGGAGCGCAGGAATTCCTCTATCATGCTCCTCGAAACGGAAAGCAGCGGCCGGACGAACACGCCACGCCTCATCCTGATTCCGCCGCCCCCGTCCGTCCCGCTCCCCTGAATGAAGCGCATCAGAACCGTCTCGAGCTGGTCGTTCTCGTTGTGCGCGAGGCATAGCGCCTCGACACCGCTTTTTTCGACGAACGAATCGAACGCGCCGTAACGAAGGAACCGCGCCGCCTCCTCGATTCCGCCGCCACGCTCGGACGCGACCTCGCAGACCTTTCCGCGGGGAATCTCCACGACATCGCAGGCAACCCCGAGACGCGCGCACAAATCGCGCACGAATTCGGCATCGCCCCTCGTCTCGTCGTCAGGACGAATGTTGTGGTTCACCGTAACGGCACGGACGCGCCCCGCACCGAAAATTTCCGCGAGAGAGACGAGAAGCGAGACGGAATCAGCCCCGCCGGAGACGGCTGCCCCGATCGAGCGGCACGAACCGACGTCTATTCCGCACCCGAGAAGCCCCGCGCGGACGCAATCCAAGAATTCCATAAACTCCTCATAAAAACGAAACCCCGCCTGCGCGAGCGCAAGCGGGGACTTTTCTGTCAACGGATTTCCGCTGCGTTATTTAGCGCGGGGCGGTGCGACAGTGATGATTTCAGCATCAGCCGGCGTAAGGACGGTGACGGCATCGCCGAGGTTGAGGTCTTTCACAGAGAAGACATCGCCGATGTTGATTTTAGAGACATCGACAACGATGCGCACGGGAAGGTCCTTCGGGAGCGCGCAGACGCGAACCTCAGGAATGTGCCTGACCATGAATCCGCCCTTGAGAACGCCGGCAGCAGTTCCCGTGTACTGGAGTTTGTATGAGCGGACAACTTTCTTCGTGTTCGACACGGCGAAGAAATCGGCATGGAGGACGGTGTCCGTCATGATGTCATACTCTACATCAGAAATGAACGCATCGCATGATTTTCCGTCAACATCGAGCGTAACGAGCGTCGTCTTCGTGATGTTGCGCCAGACCTTGTTGAATTCCACTGAGTTTACAGTGATTGAAGTTGCTTTTCCCGCTTCGTCATAGACGACAGCAGGGATGTTTCCCGCGGCGCGGATAGCTTTTGCCGCTTTCTTTCCTGTCTCGTTGCGTACTTTTGCAGCAATCGTGAACTGTGCCATTTAAGGACTCCTAAAAAAATGTTTTTTTGGAAAGACCTGCACCGTAAGTGCGAATTGATTTATTCAAACCCCATCGTTCATCACGCCAGAGCTTTCCATTTTACACGGAAAATGCGGAATCGAACCGCACTCAGGCACCAGCTTTTCCGTAACGCGAACCGACTACTCATCGGCAGCCGATTCGTCAAAATGCCCCGCATTATATTCCGCGAGTATCTTCTCCTGAAGGGCACTCCGGAATTCAGGGCTTATAGGATGCGCGACATCCTTGTATTCGCCGCGGGACGTCTTCCGGCTCGGCATCGCTATGAACAAACCGGTTTTTCCCTCGATTATCTTCACATTGTGGACGACAAAGCAGTTGTCGAACGTGACCGTGACATAAGCGCACAGCTTGCTTCCGTCATCTGCCTTAGAGACCTTTCTGATTCTCAGCTCCGTGATTTCCATATTGCACCTCCGTGTCAAAAGTTCCGCAGAGTCCCGCATTACACGAGAACGCACCGCCACCGTCTTCCCAAAGCGGAAGCAGCCGAGGAAGCCGTCTCCCGGCTCGAAAAGACGCCGAAAACCGACGAGCCCGAACCGGACATATCGGCAAATTCCGCGCCAGACTCCAGCAGGGCGCCGACAGCCTCGCCTATTTCGGGATGGACGGCGGACAGGACGCGCGTAAAGCTGTTCCTAAACCGCCACCCGCGAACCGCACCATTGTACTCGTCCTCATAAGACTCAAAATCGATGTAGCCGCCGACATCCCCTTCCTCGCCGTATTCCCTGTCGAGCAGAGAATACGCTTCCTTCGTCGAGCTGAACACGTCGGGAAGGACGAGCACAACATGCAAGTCGCGCGCGCGAATCTCCCTGACGACCTCGCCGCGCCCGGAAACAAGCGCGGCCCCAAAACCGGAACGAAGCCCAAGGAAAAAGAACACGTCGCTTCCGACATCGCCCGCGACGGCATCGGACAAACCGGAATCGAGACAGATTCCGTTCAAATCCGCAAGCGCGCGGAGGAAACTCGCGGCATCGGAAGAACCTCCGCCAAGCCCTCCCCCCGCGGGAATCCGCTTTTTGATGGAAACCGAAACGGAATCCCAGCATCCCGTCAAACCGACGAACGAGCGGTACGTTCTCGTTATGGTATTGTCCTCCGGAAGGCTCATCGCGTCGCACGAGACGGAGCACTGCCCGCGCCCCGGAACGAGCCCGACCTCAATTTCATCACAGAGACCAACTGTCTGGAAAATGCTTTCTATGCCGTGGTACGTGTCACCTTCTTTTTTTCCGAGCACGCGCAAACCGACATTTATCTTCGCAGGAGCAAAAATTCTCACAGACACGTCCATCATTTTACAGCCAACAAGAACCTCAAGTCAATCACGCAGACGAAATAGAAGAACACAAAAAAAACGGGCCGGAGAATGGAAAAGCGTTTTAAGCGCGTTATACTTGTTTGTCCGAATTCGCAGCCGAAGCAATTGACACAAAATCCTCTCTCAATTACAGTTTTTCCATCACCAACAAAAACACAAGGAAGGCATTTATGCTCGAAGACGACAATCTTTATGAGTTTTCGTACGACGACGAGTACGACGAGAATTTCATGGAGCCCGAACCGATTTTCACCGAGAACAACGACTTTGAGAACGCATGCGACGAGCTTGATTCTCTCGACGACGAATTCTACGATGAGATGTTCGATGACATGGGCGATACCGACGACGCGGAGACGAAGACGGCGCGAGGTGTCCTCCAGAAGGAGCCTGTGCTCGCATTCAGCGCGGACGAGGAATTCTTGGACGACTTCGATGACGAGTAGGGTTTTGTCCCCTTCGACATGAAAAAGACCGGGAAACGGATTTTCGTTTTCCCGGTCTTATTTTTTTCCGCCAGAAAAAGCGGAATTACTTCAGCACGGTGCCGGCGTGCCAGAGCTTCTCAAGCTCGTAGAAGGCGCGCGCGGACTCCGACATCAGATGCACGACGACAGGCCCGATATCGATGAGGTTCCAGTCGTCGCCGTTCGACGATTTCTGGTGGACGGTATGAATCTCCATGCCGTTCTCCTTCGTGTAATCCTTGACCTGTTTCGCAAGCCCCTGCCAATGCGCGGAGCTGTGTATCGTCGCGATAACGAAATAATCAGTCCAGCTGTTGAGCTCGGACACATCAAGAACGCGGACATTCTCCGCCTTCCCGTCCTCGAGAAGCCCCGCTATCTCAAGGGCTTCCTCGCATGCAGTTTTCTCTGCCATTTTTTTTCTCCTTCAAATCAACCATAATGAAGCCGCGTCCTCAGCGGACATACCGCCCGTCAAAATCGTTTCCGAGAATCAGCGTGAAATCGACATTCGCGTCGGTCTCGTAATCAATCTCCTCGTCGATTATGTTCGTGCAGTGGATGAAGTCGCCGAGCTGCTTCACCGCCTCAGAATTCCCGATGTGGTTTATTATGACCGTCTTCTCGTAATCCTGCGTCGCGGCGTTCGTCGTGCTCAGGACATCGTAGCCCGCGCTCTGCAGAAGCACGGACGTATTCCGCGCGAATCCCGTCTTCGTCGTTCCGTTCTGGATTTCGAGGACGTAGACGCGGTTGACGTTCTCGTCGTCTGAGTTGACGAGCGCGTTCGACGCCTGCTTCACGACATCCTTTATGAGGTCGCCGTCGTAGAACGGGAAGAGGAGCACCTTTCCGTCGACGACACGGCGCGTTCCCGTTATCGCCTGCGGGATGAGGCGCTCGGAATCGACCTGGATAAGCTCGGAAAAAAGCCTGAACAAATCGTCGGGGGCGAGGTTCGCGCTGAATTTCTTGCTGACGGAGTCGAACGCCACCCGGTCGCCCAGAATGCGCTGGTTCTTCCCGAACGCGTTGAAAATCGAGAGCATGACGTTCTGCCTGCGCTCGATGACGTCATCCTCGGAATCGTCCGCCTTCGAGAACGTGAGGTACGTGTGAATCTTGTCGCCGTCGAGGTTGACGACGCCGCTCGGAAGAAGCCAATGCTCGCCGTCGTCGCTCTTCGCGTCAACGGAATCGGGGATGAACACCTTCATGCCGCCGAGCATGTCCGTAAGCTCGCCGAAATCCTCGAGCTTGAAAACGACATAGAACGGAATCGTCTGCCCGATGAGGTTCTCTATCTCCGATTTGTAGACGTCGATACCCTTCTCCGCGTAAATCGCATCGATTCTGTCGACGCGGTCGAGGCTCCGGTAGATTGCGCCCGTGTTACCTAGGATGTTTATCAGCGCGCCGCGCTTCGTCGGCGGATAATATATGAAGACATCCGTAAAGAGCACCTCGCCCTTGTCCTCCATCACGAAAAGCGTCTTGACGACGCGGTCGCTCTTGAGGTTCTCCGAAAGCGGGTCGGTGCGGAGCGAAAGGGCAAGCCCTACCGCAACGCAGACGAGTATAAGCAATATAAGCGCGAGGAATATGACGCCGCTCTTGCGCTTCGCGCGGCTGTTCATCTCCCTGTCGAACTCGCTTTTCCTCATATTCCACCGCCCGAACGGAGCTGGGCGACCCACGAAACGGTAATCGGAGCCGCGACCTTCCCCTTCTTTTTCAGATAATCGATGTTCTCCTCCGCGACGGAAAGCGCCGCACCGGCAAGCGACATCGAAAGGAGGTTCTCCCTGTATTCGTCGGTCGACTGCGGGCGCCCCGGCTCAATCTTGTCCGCAACGAAAAGGATTTTCCCTAGGTCGCACAACCCCGGCCGCCCGAACGTGTGGTTTGCGACGGCGTCAAGGATATTCTTGTCGCGAATTCCGAAATCGGAGCGGAGGACGACGGCCGCAGCCCGCCCGTGGAGCAGCCCCGGCTTCGCCTTCTCGACCTCCTCGAACGGAAGCCCGTCCATCGACGCGAGCGAGATTATTTCGTCGTCAGGAATTTCCTTGCATATATCGTGCGCGATTCCGGCGATGCGGCCCGCATCCTCGTCAAGCCCGTACCGCCTGCACATCAGCACGGCAGTATCCGCGACGCGCTCGGAATGGGCGAACCTGCCGCCGGAAAGCCGGACGCGCGCGAATTCTCTGATTTTCTCAAATAGTTCTGATTCCATAAAGCCTTTTTTCCAAAATATAGTGAAAAACCCCCTCGCTTACAAGGTAACGCCAGACGCCGCCGCACGATATCTTTCTGCGAATCTCGGACGACGAAATCTCGACTTTCGGGTTCATCACGATTTTGTGCGGGTACGGGAAATTCCCGCGCGTCACCCCGGACATGGGATTCTTGCCGTATTTTTCCGTCGGGCTGTTGCAGAATTCGCCGTTGTCCTCGGAATATTTCGGCCTGCACGCGAGAATCAGGTCGGCGCGCTCGGAAAGCTCCTTCGCGTGCTCCCATTTGTCGTAATCACCGATGAGGTCCTCGCCGAAGACGACGCCGATTTTCCCGTCGATGCGCCCGCGGTATTTCTCCTCGAGATAAAGAACCGTGTCCCACGTGTATGAAACGCCGCCGCGCTCAATCTCGCACGGCTCCGCCTCGAACCTGCTGTCGGAGGAGACCGCCGCGCGCACCATCGCGAGACGGTCCTCCGCCGGGACGCACCCGGACATCTCCTTGTGGGGAGGAATGAACGTCGGCACGAACAGCACCTTGTCGTACCCGAGCTCGCAGCAGACAGAATCGGCAAGAATCAGGTGTCCGATGTGAATCGGGTTGAAGCTCCCGCCAAGAATCGCGATTCTCATTTCTCGCTTCCCGGATATTGGACTTCCATGCCGTCATCTATCGACGTCCCGCCCGCAAACATCGGGTTGAAGAACGACGACTTGTTCCGCTTCGTCAGGAAGCCGCCGTTCGACACGCGCTCGCCGCTCTCGTTCACGGAGGCATTCTCCTTGTCTATCGAAGAAACGAGCTTGAGCAGGGCAACGCGGATGTCGTTCATCCCGATGTGCGCCGCCACGGAAACGGGAAGGACGACCGTATCCGGCTCCGTACGCGCGATTTCCTCGGCGATTTTCCGTGCGTTCTCCGCCGCGCCCTCGACGTCAATCTTGTTGCACAGGACGATATGCGGCTTTCCCGCAAGCTCGGACGAATAGCCCTCAAGCTCGGCGCAGAGCGTCCCGTATGCGGAAAGGCAGTTCTCGTCGGAGCAGTCAATCATGAAAAGGAGTCCCGCCGTGCGCGAGATATGCTTGAGGAACCGTATCCCAAGCCCCTTCCCCTCGCTCGCGCCCTCGATGATTCCCGGGATGTCGGCGATTATTATGTCGCGCTCCTCGTCCGCGTGCAGGACGCCGAGATTCGGTATTTTCGTGGTGAACGGATACGGCGCGATTTTCGGGCGCGCTTTCGTGAACGCATCGAGAAGAGTTGACTTTCCGGCATTCGGAAAGCCGACGAGACCGATATCCGCCATGATGCTCAGCTCAAGAAGAAGCTTCCTGTATTCGCCGGGCTGACCGGCATTCGCGCGTTTCGGCGCCTGGTTCGTCGACGACTTGAAATGGACATTGCCCCAGCCGCCGTTCCCGCCCTTGAGAAAGACGAACCGCTCGCCGTCCTCCTCCGTCGTGAATTCGCGTATGAGCTCGTTCGTCTCCGCGTCGCGTATCGCAGTTCCCGGCGGGACGCATATGACGACATCCTCGCCGTCCTTCCCGAACCTGTTCCATCCCTGCCCGTCGCCGCCGTTCTTCGCCTTGAAGAACCTTCTGAACCGTATGTTCGCGAGCGTCTTGACGTTCCTCTTCACGCAGAAAACGACATCGCCGCCGCGGCCGCCGTCGCCGCCGTTCGGTCCGCCGTTCGGAATGTATTTCTCGCGTCTGAAGGAGATGCAGCCGTTGCCGCCCTTCCCCGATGTGACCTCGATAATTGCCTCGTCTGCGAATTGTTTCATGTTCCTTCCCTCCAATTCCTGAAAAAAATCCCCGGAATCCGCGCCACTAACAAAAAGCCCGGACGCAGCGAACTGAATCCGGGCTCTTGTGAACGAATGTAAAAACTTACGCCTTTACAGTGACGCCAGCGTACTTCCTGTTGTTGCGCTCGTAGAACGTCACAACACCGTCAGCAACCGCGAACAGCGTATCATCTCCACCGATGCGAACATTGTCGCCCGGGAAAATTTTTGTTCCGCGCTGGCGAACGATGATTGAACCAGCCGTTACGGACTGTCCGCCGTATACCTTTACACCCAAGCTCTTCGGATTTGAATCGCGGCCGTTTTTCGCGCCGCTACCACCTTTACTGCGTCCCATTTTTAGCCTCCGTTTAGATATTAGCCAATTGTATTTTCCCGCAAAAGCACGTAACCGGGATACTCATCGGAAACGGAGGAAACCCCGCTCCGTATGAAATCGGCGACGCACCGCAACCTGGATTCCGCCTCGATTTTATCGGGGCCGCCCAGATTTTCCTGCATGTCTGCACGGAATGCGAGTTTTCCGCGCGCAGAAACGTCAGCATCGAAAGCGACATTCTCGGTATGTGAAAGGACGAGCATCGCCGTTTTCAGGATCGCGGACACAGCCGCGCAAACGACGTCCGAACCTTTCCGGGAGGAACAGGCGTGTCCGTTAGCTTCACAAGTTTTTACCGCGCCGTTCCTGCCACACGAAAGAGTCACCTCGGTCATGACGGATTTTAGCCGATGATGTTCTCGACTTTGACAGTCGTATACTGCTGCCTGTGGCCGATGAGGCGGTGATAGTCCTTCTTTGACTTGTACTTGAAGACGAGGACTTTCTTGTCCTTGAACTCCTTCTGAACGACAACCTCAACCTTCGCCCCGGCAACTTTCGGAGTTCCGACCTTCACGGTGTCGCCATCGCTGACGAGGAGAACGTCCTCGATAACGATTTTGTCGCCCTCTTTCGCATCAACCAAATCGACATTGATGAGAGCGTCTTTTTCAGCTTTGTACTGTTTGCCTTTGTATTCGAAAAGTGCGTACATTGTAAAACCTCTTATCCGCCGCGAAGTGTAACGGAACTCCAACGGCTCAAAATTGAAATAATAGAATTGGATTATACCCGAATTCAAAAACGAAATTCAACGGAATCGGCGGAAAATCCGCAAAACCGCATAAAAAAGGCCTCGGATTTTTCCGAGACCTGAAATGAGCTACGATGGACTCGAACCATCGACAGCCGCCTTAAAAGGGCGGTGCTCTACCACCTGAGCTAGTAGCCCGCACTTCCCTCAAGAAGTTCCACGATTATAGCAGAGCAGAATAATTTTTGTCAAGCGCTACAGGCGGATTGTCTCGACCATATAGCGGACGGACGTTCCAGCCGGGTCGGAGACGATTTTCTCCACAACGAAAATAAGGTTCCGGCTTGAGCCGTCCGTAAAAATCCTGTCGATTTTGTAGTCGAGGACGCCGTCCCTCTTTATGTCGGGCGAGCCAACGATATTGCGCGAGACGACATGGCCGTTCTCGTCCGTTTTCTCCAGCGTGATGAAGAACGACGAGCGCACCCCGCCGGGAACGGACGACGCCGAGATGACGTTCTCCATCGTCTTGACAAGTCTTATATGGTAAAAAATCGAGTGCTCGACGGTGGAGCCCTCCGCATCCTTGAAGATTATCTCGCTGTCACCGGAAACCTTTCCGTCAGCGACGTACAGCACCCTGTCAGAAGGAACCGGCATGCAGCTGAATCGCCGAAGCCACCACGACGAGCGCGACATCAGCGCGTCAAAAACGTCCTTCCCGCTTTTCGAGAACGTATCCGCAGACGGCTTCGTCCTGTAGACGCCGTTCTTCAGGAAATCGTTCTTCTCTATATCGACGGCGTATATTTCCGCATACCCCTGAAAATTCCTGTCCGTCATGCCGTACTCGCCGAACACGTACGTCTTTCCGTCCTCCGATATGCCTATATCGACGAACGCGGCTGCATCCCCCCCAAACGCAGAAAGCGATGTGACGAGAAAAAGCAGCGCGCAAAAAAATCTTTTCATATTTCCCCCAAACCACATTTAAAAGAAGGCTCCACCCAATGCGACAGAAAAAACGGCGGAACCGGATTCCACCCCGGCAATTCGCCAAGAAAACTGCCCGGAAACGGAATGCCGAACAAGTCTATTACATTTTCGGAAGCGGAAAACGAGTCTTTACAGATTTCTGCCTTGCATTTATCATTCCCCCTCATGACACTCAAGCAACGAAACAGGCTCATTACCATCCTCATCGTGGCGAGCATCGCGGGGTTTGCCATCTCAGCCGCGACGATAGCGGTCAACGCGGCAAAGTCGAACCTGATTCCGCCGCCGGAGACGATACGGCCGATGAGAATCCTGTCGGCAATCCCGTTCACGCCGGTAAGCTTCGCGGCGACGGCGCTGTCATGCGCGCTGCTCGTGCTTTCCGTCCCCGCGGCGCTTTTCATAATCGAGCGGTACCTCAACAAAACGAAGGCGACGGAAATCGGCTATTTCATCGCATGCCTTGTCGGAATATCGTGCGAGACGGCGCGGATGTTCGTCATGGGGATGCGTCTCTGGCAGACGTTCTCCGACGTGCTGCTGATGCTCGGGCGGATAATTCTTTTCGGGAGGGTGCTGACGACGCTGAGCTTCGTCTTCGCGTCCGTACTGAGCGAGACGAGCCAGCGCCAGGACAACGCGCGGAACATGGCAATTCTGTTCTCCGTGTCGGTACTCGTCGCCATGACGACGCCGCTGAACACCGCAAGGATTCTGTCGACGGGAATGGTGACGGTCGGATTTCTGGACATGTTCAGGCTTCTCACGGCAACGATGGCGGCAACATCGATAGCGGCATTCGTCTACAAGGCAAAAAAGCACGACAGGAAGGAATTCATAACGCTCGCGATAGTCACGGCTGTTCTTTTCACCGGATACGCGACGCTCACGTCGTCGGACTGCTACGCCACGCTCATTTTGGGCGCGGTTCTTTTCTGCGCGGGCATATTCAGATACATTCGCACAATCCACGCGCTCTATCTCTGGAACTGAAAGCTAATCAGGATTTTCTCGGCGATAACGAGAAGAAGGAACGATTACACGAACTGGGCGATTCCGCCGAGAAGGACTGGAATGAGGAGATTGTCGAAATCCTTCAGAGGAAGCACCTCGATGAACGCCCCCGCAACAGCAACAGACATCGCCAGGAACGAGTCTCGCGAGACGAGCCATGCCGAGCAGAATATCGCTCCGAAACAGGTGAGGCTTCCCGCGGCCGTCTTTCCCTGCGTCAGCGGTATTTTCACCATGCCGAACGTTTTCCCCGCAAGGCTCGCAAGCCCGTCCCCGAACGCAAGCGCAAGAATTCCGATTGAGGCGGGAACCTCGTCCCACAAAAGCGACGCGGCCACGATTCCGACGACGAGCGTGACGGGACCGAGCACGAATTTGTTCTCGTCGCGCTTTCTCGCGGCGGCGGCGGTCACATCGGATATGAACGGAATCTCGCGCCCCCGCATGCGGAGCGTCTCGCACACGATGTAGAAAAGCCCCGCGGCGGCGACGGCGCAGACGACGGGAATCCGCGCGAAATGTATCCCGAGCGGGACGAACGCCGTGCAGATATGTATCGTCTTGCGGAAGAATTCCTTGCTGAGGGAATTGAGTTTCCGCCTCGCCTCGATTCTCTCGTGAACGCAGAACAACTTCATAGGGAATCCCCGCTACTCAAGGACTTTCTCGTCGGTGAGAATTTTCGGAATCTCCGTGTATATCTCAGGCTCGAAGTCGGGAATCGGATGCGTCGCATATTTCGAGTTGGACGCGGCAAGGCTTCCCTCGTTCTTCCGCACCATCGTGCTGAGGTCGCGCGTCAGCGCATCGTTCGCGCGGAGGGCGACGGAGAAGCGGACGAGAGATTCCGCATAGTAGTTGCTGTTCCCGGTCTGCTTCGCAAGCTTGTAGAGCGTGACGCCGAGATTGTTGTTCGCGCGGAGATACATGTCGACGAGCTCCGTGTCGTCGTCCTTCGTCTGCGGGAAAAGGATTCCCGTCCGGCTTGTCGTGACGCCGCGCTCGATGTCGAGGATGCGGAGCAGGTCGGAATAATAGCTCTGCGCGGCAAAGTTGTCGCCCCTGAGCGAGAGGACATTCGCGAGCGCGATAAGGAGGTTCGGATCGGAATAATTCGTCTCGGAAACCTTGATGAACGACGAGAGCGCGGAATCGTAATCCTTCTTGTTGTAGCGGATTGCGCCGACCCTGTAGTTTATCGACGGCGTGTCGTTCTTCATCCGAATCGACGTCTCGTAATTTCCGAGGGCGCTGTCGATATCGCCCGTGATGAAATAGTTTATGTCGCCCAGGTCGGCAAAAAGCCGCCCGACGTTGACGTCTCCGGAAAGACCTATCCTGTCGTGCTCGTCGTTGAAAAGCGTTATCCCCTTCGTATAGACGTCCTGTGCTTTTATGTACTCGCGCTCGCCGGAATACAGCTCGCCCAAAAGGCGCGTCGCGTTCACCTCGCGGTAGACGTTCTGCTTCGTCCGCACCTTCTGCTTGTCGAACAGGCTTATCGACGTGAGAAGCTCCGATTTTGCCTGCGCCGTGTAGCCGTTGTGGATGAAATACCTCGCGAGGTTGTACCTTCCGACAGGCGCGGACGGGTCGAGGTTCACGGCAATCTCGAGCATGCTCCTGACGTCCTCTATCGACGCGCGGAGATATTCGTCGTTCTTGCTGAGCTTCCCGTAAAGCTTGTCGAGAAGATATCCGCTCAGCTCCGTCCAGTCGGCGGCGGAAAGGGAATTTTTCTTCGGGTAGAACATTCCTTTGTAGACGAGAACGTTCCTGAGCTGATCCGTCCGTATGTAATAGCGGAGCATCCTCGACAGATAGAGGTTGCTCTTCGGGAACCTCGTCTTGAGGTCGTTGTAGAATTCAAGCGCGTCCTCGAATTTCGACGGGTCCTCATACGCCCACTCGAGGAAAATATCCCCAAGGAGAAGCTCTCCGTCGGGGTCGTTCAGATGATTGTCGAGCACGTACCGCCTTACGATTGCCTCCGCCTTCGCATAATCCGCCCTGTCGTAAAGCTCCATCTCCGCGTACTCAAGCCCGGCCCGCTTGTCGTAATTGAAGAAGCCGAGGATTTTCCTGTACATGAGGGCGGCGCGCTCGTACTGCTTGTGCTCCCGGTATCCGCTCGCGTACTTGAAGAACCACTTTTTCTTGGGCCGGTACGACACCGCCTTGTCGAATTTCTCCTCCGAAAGCGGGTACTCGTTGTTCTGGAGGTGCTCGTATCCCTGCCTGTAGTTTATCTCCGCCATGACGGGCTTGTAGATGAACTGCTGCCCCGCCTTGAAAAGCCCCAGCGCCACCACGCACACGACGATGAACGCGAGCGCCGCTGGAATTATCCTGTTCTTGAGCTGATACTGGAACGACGACTTGTACGCCTCGTACTGCTCATACGAACGGTGCTCGAAATCGCGCGGGATGTCTATCGATATGTCGAGCATCTTCTCGAGCTGGGCGGCAATCTGCCGTGCCGAGGTTCTCTTGAGAATTTTCTCGATTATCTCGAAGATTGCCTCATCGGTGAACGCACTGGAATCGTCCTTCGAAATGAAATCCTCGATGATGACCCTGAGGTTGAGCGGATATTCCGAAAGGTTCTTCTTGAACCGCTCGTACTCCTCCTCCGTAAGGGAATTCTTCGGTTTCTGCACCGCCTTGGAGAAGTCGGCGACATCGACGCTTTTCTTCCCAAGGTCGGCGAATTCCGAATCGGTGACGCCGGGAATCTCGAATTCGTCGGCGTCGGAAAGCATGAAGTCGTCGTCGGAACCGCTTCCGGTGACAGGAAATTCCTCGCCGTCGTCCCCCGCAAAGTTGATGTTCTCCATCACATCGGGATCGAAATCATCCATATGGAATTCTTCGCCGGCTCCCTCCTCGCCCCACATCGGGTCGGAAGCCCCATCAGCGGAAGAACCGTCCGCCCCCGCGCCGTCAGCAAATTCGCCGTCAGGAATCTCGTCAGCACCCGCCGCCCCGGCATCCCCGAATTCGGGCGCGGCTTCCCCTTCGTCGGGGGACATTTCTGAGCCTAATTCATCATCGGCTGCGGGAGAAACCGGCTCGCCGGCGTCAGCGGGCGCCACTTCGGCATTCCCGCCATCGGAAAGGAAATCCTCAAAGCCGTCCGTGCCGGGAAAATCTTCGGAACCGGCGTCCATGTCATCCGTCCCCGAACCGTTCTCCTCCCCGGAAAGAAGGCCGCCGAGCACATCGTCGTCGGGCAACGGATTCTCTTCCGCAGCGCCGTCCTGGGAGCCGAGCACGTCCTGCCCGTCGCCAACGGGCGCCCCATCGCCGGCATTTCCGCCGTCAGAAGGACCTAGAAGCGAGCTGAGAATATCCTCGTCGTCCTGAGCCGCGCTTTCCCCGGCAGATTCCACGTCCTCGGACTCTTTTCCCGACGGAAGCCCCGAGATGAACTCGTCAGAATCGTCCTTGTCCTCGACGTCACCGGGAATCTGCGGATACGACAACCTCTCGCCGCGTTTTGCCCTGACGACTTCCTCGTCACCGATTTTCTTTATGTCTTCACTGAATTTTTCGAGCTGCTTTAAACCAGGCATCGCCTTCTCCCACTAAAAGACGTTCTTTTTCTTATTCTATTTCGGCGTTTTGAATAGTGTCCTTTAGATTTACCGACGGATTCCGATATTATACTATATGAAAACAGTGATTTCAGCAGTCATCGGGTTTCTCTTCCTCGCCTCCGGAATCGCATTGGCGGAGGAGCAGAAAAAGCCCGCGGAAGATACGTACGAATACGACAACATAGTAGCGAACCTGTCCGGAGTCGGCGCGCCGTTCGTCTCCGGCGATTACATAGTGTTCACGGCGGAAAACAACGCGAGGAACATCGGAATCGCATTCGACTTCGAAAATTTCAAGAAGATACATTATTTCAACCTTCAGAAACGCACGAACTACGAGGGAGAAGTCACGTCAACCTGGTTCTTTTATATAGTAAAGAAGCCGAAAAAAACGCGCCAGGTCTCATACAGGCTGATAATCGACGGGCTGTGGACGCCCGACCCGAACAACGAGCACACGGTATTCGACGAAAAAGAAGGGATAACACTCTCGCAGGTGATAATCCCCACCGAAGCCCCGGCAATAACCGAGGTTCTTCCGAACGGGCTCACGCATTTCGTCTGCTTCGCAAAGCCCGGCCAGAACGTCAGGATTGGCGGAACGTTCACGAACTGGGATTCATGGATATACTCGATGCGCGAAGTCATCCCCGGCCGATACGAAATCGACATTCCACTCCAGACGGGACTCTACTACTACGCCTACTACATCGGCATGACCCAATTCATCGACGAAACGAACCCCGACCGCGGCTACTCCACGGACGGCAAAGTCGTCTCCTGCATAACGGTAAAATAAAGACCTTTCGTCAAAAACCTGTTCGGGATGACAATTTATTTGCCGCGCCACATTCCGGACAGAGCGCACAAAGCCGCTCCATCTCGCGGGAAAACATGTCCCGAAAACAATGCGGTTTCCATTCCCCGAGACAACTTTCCCTAAAACAAAAAACGCGCGCAGAATAAAACCACGCGCGCCTTTCAACAAAGGGCGCATGTTTCCAGAACGTGCGCACAAAGCCGCTCCATCTCGCGGGAAAACATGTCCCGAAAACAATGCGGCTTTCAGTTCCCCCGAGACAACTTTCCCAAAAACAAAAAAAACGCGCGCAGCACAAAACCACGCGCGCTTGTCAACAAAGGGCGCACGTTTCCAGAACGTGCGCACAAAGCCGCTCCATCTCGCGGGAAAACATGTCCCGAAAACAATGCGGCTTACATCCCCCCGAGACAACTTTCCCAAAAACAAAAAAAACGCGCGCAGCACAAAACCACGCGCGCTTGTCAACAAAGGGCGCACGTTTCCAGAACGTGCGCACAAAGCCGCTCCATCTCGCGGGAAAACATGTCCCGAAAACAATGCGGCTTTCAGTTCCCGAGCTGCTGCATCAGCTGGTTCCTCAGCCCCTTGTTTTTCGTGAGTTTTTTCATCATCAGCTTCGTCTTCTCGAACTGCTTTATGAGCTTGTTGACTTCGGCGACGCTCGTTCCGCTTCCGCGGGCGATTCTTTTCCGGCGGGAAGGCCCGATTATAAGGTGGTTCGCGCGCTCCTTTTTCGTCATCGCCTGGATGATTGCCTTCTGGCGTTTCATAGCGCCGAGGTCAATCTTGCTCTCGTCGATTTTTCCCGAAAGTCCCGGAATCATCTCCATGAGGGAGGAAATCGAGCCCATCTTCCCGACTCGCTCGAACTGGTCGAGCATATCGTTGAGGGAGAATTCGCCGCGGGACATCTTCTTTTCGAGGCGCTGCGCCTCCTCGATGTCGACAGTCTCCTGCGCTTTTTCGACGAGGGAGACGATGTCGCCCATTCCGAGAATCCTGCTTGCGATTCTCTCCGGATGGAACGGCTCGAAATCCTCGGTCTTCTCGCCCGTGCCGATAAAAAGAATCGGCTTGTTCGTTATCGTCTTGAGAGAAAGCGCCGCACCGCCCCTCGCGTCGGAATCGAATTTCGTGAGGATTACGCCAGTAAGCCCGAGCTGCTCGTCAAAGCTTTTCGCGATGTCGACGGCATTCTGGCCGGTCATCGCGTCCGCGACGAGAATCGTCTCGACAGGGGCAACAGCCTTCTTCACATCGACGAGCTCAGCCATCATCGCCTCGTCAATCTGGAGGCGTCCGGCCGTATCGACAATCACCGTGTCGTATCCGTTCTTCTTCGCGAACGAAAGTCCGCCCTGCGCCACCTTCACGGCATTTTTCTCGCCGTCCTCAAAGTACACGGGAACGTTTATCTTCTCGCCGAGCTGGCGGAGCTGCTCCACGGCTGCAGGGCGAACGAGGTCGCAGGCGACGAGAAGCGGGCGACGGCCGTTTTTGACAAGGCGGGCGGCGAGCTTATGAGCCGCGGTCGTTTTTCCCGCACCCTGAAGACCGAGAAGAAGGACGACAGACTGCGAATTCGGCTCCTTCAGCTGCAAATCGACCTTCGTGTCGCCGAGCATCTTCACGATTCTGTCGTAGATTATCTTGACGAACTGCTGCCCCGGGTCAACGGCGCGGAGGACTTTCTCGCCCTTCGCCTCCTCGATTGTCGCGTTCACGAACCTGCGCACGACGCGAAGGTTTACGTCAGCCTCAAGGAGCGCCATCTTTATCTGCTCGACGGTTTCCTCGATATTTTTCTCAGTTATTGTGGACTTTCCGCTGACAGTCCTCACGATGTCGCTGAAAGTGTTCGTTATTTTCTCAAGCATTATTCAAACTCCGCTAAATTTTCTCTTCCTGTGTCAAAAGTTCCCGAAGGAAATCCATCGGTTTTATTTCCTTGTTGAGGATTCTGTAAAGACCGTCGCATATGGTCAGCTTGAGACCATGGCTCTGCGCTATTTCATGCACGAATTTGCACGCGACGGCACCCTCGGAAAGATACCCGACTTCCGAGATTCTGCTGATGAGGTCATCAAGGTTCTCGAATTTGTCGAGGATGTCAGTTTTTATGATGTCCTGCCCGAACCGCCTGTTCCGCCCGTACTTGGAGCGGCATGTAACGTCGAGGTCCCCGACGCCGGCAATAGAAGTGAATGTCTCCGCATGGGTCGCGCCCATAGCGAACCCAATCTGCTGAATCTCGTTCAGACCGGCGGCGAGCAGAAGCGACTCCGCGTTGTCGCCGAACATGTCGGAATGCTCCGAAACGGCATCAAGGCTGCCGTAGACGACCGCGATGACGTTCTTCGCGGCCGCGCAAATCTGAACGCCGATGACATCCAAACTCGAGTACGCCATCAGCCCGGGAACGCGGAGAAGCTCCCTGAATTTTATGGAATTCTTAGGACTCTCGCTCGCCGCAATCAGACCGGTAATCTTCCCCATGGCGACTTCCTCGGCATGGCTCGGCCCGGCGATGTAAACGAGCGATTTCGCATAGCAAGGAGGAAGAACTTCCTCAAGGGTCTCAAGAATCAGGCGGGGCCCGGTCGAGGACTCAATAAATCCCTTTGTCAGGACACCGATGACGGTTTTTCCTTCCTTTATTGAAGGAATGTCGGCAATCTGACGCGCCGTAGAGGCAAGGTACAACGACGGGCTTGCGAGAATGAGGAATTCTTTCCCTGATGCGACCTCCTTTATGTCGAGCGACGCAGTCATGTTCTCCGAAAGCGGATATCCCGGAAGGTATCTCTTGTTCTCATGCTCCTTGTTGATACCTTCAACGACATCCGGCTCCCTTGCCCAGACCTGAACCTTGTGACCGCCGCGAGCCAGCGCCTGAGCCAAGCCTGACCCCCATGCTCCCGCACCGATTACACCTACACTCTTTGATTCCATTCTAGCCTCGATATGCTTTTCCATTGGTTTTTTATGCGCAACACGCGGATTCCGTTCAGAACCAGCAGGACGCGCTGTCCTCCCAGTCGAGAATCTCGCAGGGCTTGAAGAAAAGACCTATCTCACGCTCCGCGCTGGAATCGCTGTCCGAAGCATGTATTATGTTGTGGCTCGTATGGGAGCAGAAATCGCCCCGTATCGTTCCGGGCTGAGCCTCGCTCGGCTTCGTAGCTCCGACAACTTTCCTGACGAGCGATACGCAATCGTCCCCCTGCCAGACCATCGCGACGACGGGCGCGCTCGTTATGTACGAGACAAGCTCATCATAGAACGGCTTGCCTTTGTGCTCGGCATAATGCTGCGCGGCAAGCTCGGGGGTAATCTGCATCATCTTAAGCGCGACAAGCTTGAGCCCCTTGTTCTCAAGACGCGTAATGACCTGACCAACAAGCCGCCTGTTAAGAACTCCCGGCTTGCACATAGTAAAACATCTTTCTGCCATAGTTTTCCGATTATACTCCCAATAAATGTTTTTTACAAACGTATAGAACGAACGCGCTCACGCCTGCAAAACGGAGCGCGACACGAGGCACTCCTCGACCTCATCGATAACGTCGTCGGGCGTGCTCGCGCCAGCCGTCAGCCCGACGCATCCGAGCGAAAAGAATTCCGCTGGAATCTCCGCCTTCGACTCAATCAGCGCGGCATGGGCGCACCGTTCCGCGGCGACGGCGAGCAGCCTGTTCGTGTTCGCGCTGCTTCTGCCGCCGACGACGAGGATTCCGTCAGCGACGGAGCAGAGCCGCTCAAGCGCCGACTGCCTTTCATGCGTCGCGGGACAGATTGAGCTGACGATTTCCGCGTCAGGGACGATTTCCGAAAGACGCGCGCTGATTTTCCCGAACATCGTGATTCCGAAAGTCGTCTGGCTCAAAAGAACCGTCTTTTTCGAGGGGGCGATTTTCCCCTGCGCGGCAAGCGAATCGACGTCGGAAACGTCGCGGACGAGAAGGAAATCGGGCGCGAAGCCGTTTTTCGCATACGACTCGACGGCGCACCCTTCGATTCCGACAACCTCGCCGTGGTTCGCGTCGCCTGCAAAGACGACCGTGAAACCGCGCGACGCGTAATCCGCCGCCCGCCTCTGGCTCTGCATCACGAGCGGGCATGTCGCGTTCACGATGCGGCACCCCGTTCCGGAAAGTTTTCCCACGATTTCCGGGGGAACGCCGTGCGCGCGGATGATTACGGTATCCTCCGCGCGCACGGAACCGATTCCGCCAGCGGAAAGGACGCGGAGCCCCCGCCGCGCAAATGCATCGAGGACAATGGGATTGTGTATCAGCGGCCCGAACGTGTAGACGGTCCCCCCCGAGGAGGAATCAAGCGCGTCCGACGCCGAATTCACGGCACGGCGCACACCAGAACAGAACCCGAGTATGTCGGCACGAACTACCTTCATCAAACTTCTCCTTAAAAAAGAAACAAAAACTCCCGGCGAACTGCCCGGAAGGCGGATTCAAAAAGCGGGCGCCACTCAAGCAAAAAGCAAAAAAAAGGCAGGAAATGAAAGCCATTCACTTCCTGCCGTAACGAACAGTCAGAAAATCAAGACTGCGGCTCGAATTTCGCCACGTGAGAGATGTCGACAGGCATTTTCGCCGGCTTCGCGAACCGGAAATTCCTGCGCGTGAACGAAATGAACGCGCCCGCGATGAAAATCGACGAGTAGCATCCGCTTATGAGACCGACCGTAAGCGAAAGCGCGAAGTCGTGTATCGTTCCCGTCGTGAAGAAGAACAGCGCGAGGACAGCGAAAAGCGTCGTCACCGTCGTGATTACCGAGCGGCCGAGCGTCGCGCTGAGGGCGGAGTTGAGGACATCGACGAACGAATCGGCCTCGACGACGCGGATATCGCTTCTCACGCGGTCGAGGATGACGACCGTCGCGTTTATCGAATATCCGATTATCGTAAGGATTGCCGCGAGCGTCGTCGTGCTGAATTCCATCTGGCTCCATGAAATGAACGAAATCATTATGAGCGCGTCATGGATGATTGCGATGACAGAAGCAAGCGCAAAATCCCACTTGAAGCGGATTGTCGCATAGATGAAGATAAGCACGAGCGTCGCAAGCACGAGCACGACGGAGCCGGATATGAGCGAGCGGCTGAACTGCGCGCCGATGAAATCGGACTTCACAACGACAACCTTGTCAGCGCCGAACGCATTGTAGAGCGCGTCTGTCGTAGCTGACTGGAGCGCCTTTCCTCCGGTCTCGCCGCTCGCGCCCATGCGGACCTGGAAACTTCTGTCGGCATCCGTCCCGACAGCCTTGACGTCTACATCGTCGAACGTCCTGAGCGCGTTCCTCACCTCATCCGCGGAAACGGCGCCCGCATTCCCCTGCGTGAACACTTTGAGGGGCGTCGTTCCGAGAGAAGACGACACGACAGAGCTCACGAAAAGCGCGTTCTCCGAAAGGGGAACGTTCCTGACGACGCTCGCCGTAACGCCCTCGACAGCCGAAAGCCGCGACGCGAGGGAAGACACGTCGGACACTTCCGCATACGGAATGACGACCGTCTTGTTGTCCGCGCCGATTCCGCTCACGACGACCTGCACGTCGTCCGAATTCACCTCAAGCTTAACGGTCGCGCTTCCGCCGTAGCTGACGTCGAGAACGTTGTCAGCTATCTTTATTTCCTCGATAAGACCGGGCTTGAAATCGAGGCCGAAATTCACGCCGCGGACGATGACAGAGACAATGCCGGCAACAATCAGAACAGCGCTGAGCACGACGGCAGCCGAAAAGTATTTGCTGAACTTTATTATTTTTCTGGAAGCCATTACTTCACCCTCCAACTGATGCTCATGTTCTTCTTGCCGACGACGTCAGTCTGGAAGTCGAACATGAGGCGAGAAACGATGAGCGCCGTGAACACGGACGAGCAGACGCCGATGGAGAGGGAGACCGCGAATCCCTGGATGGAGCCGGTTCCGAGCTGCGTAAGGAATGCCGCCGCGATGAACGTCGTGATGTTCGAGTCCATGATTGCCCAGAACGCATTGTCAAAACCAGAGACGATTGCCGCCGCCCTGCTCTTTCCCGCGCGGAGCTCTTCCTTGATGCGCTCGAAGATGATTACGTTCGCATCGACCGACATACCGACGGTAAGAATCATACCCGCGATTGACGAGAGCGTAAGCGTAAGGTTGAACGCGCTGAGGACGGAGAACATGATGTACATGTTGAGAATCTGCGCGACGACAGCGTTCACGCCCGCGCCGAGATAGAACATGAGCATAAAGCCGAGGACGAGGAGAAGGCCGACGGCGAGCGCCATCATTCCCTGATGGATTGCCTGGTCTCCCAAAGACGCCCCGACAACCTGCTGGCTTTCGACCTCAAGCGGAACCTCGAGCCATGCCGTCTGGAGAATCTTCTGGATGTTCTGCGCCTCCTCGACGCTGAACCCGCCAGAAAGCGAGACGGAGCCGCCGTTTATTGCCTGGCGGATTGTCGCCGCGGACTTTATCTTGTCGTCGCTGACAATTGCGAGCCGCTTGCCGACATTCGCAGCCGTGAAAGTCGCGAAAATATCCGCGCCCTCAGAATCGAGGACGAAGTTGACTTCGGGCTGGTTCGTCGTCTGGTCGGCGGTGACGAGCGCTTTCGTAACGTGCTTTCCGTCGAGCGCGACGGCTTTCTTCACTGCGAGATATGCGATTCTCTCGTCGAGGCCGTAATCATCCTTCTGGTAGAGGCCCATGACCTCGCAATCCTCCGGAATGACGGACGGGTCACGGAGCTTTCCGTCTGCCGTGAACGCATTCGCCGCGTTTGCCGCATAATACGAGTTGAAAGCGGCCGTGGCATCCTCGTCGACGAGGCGGAAATTGAGGATTCCCTTTCCCATGATTATCGTGTTGACGCTCTCGCTGTCGGCAGCGCCAGGAATCTCGATGTAGATGCGGTCCTCGCCCTGCTGCCTGATGACGGGAGACGTGAGGCCGAATTTGTCGATGCGCCCCGTCAAAGTCTCGATAGCCTGCGCCATCGCGTCCTTCTTGAACTGAGCCTCGTCGGTCACCTCGTCAGGATTCTGCGCCTTGAGCGCCGCGTCGAGGTCCGCGCGGACGATGATGTTCATACCGCCGCTCAAGTCGAGGCCGAGCTTGACCGAGCTGTTGTACCTTTTCTTCGCCTTGAGTATCTCGTCGCGGTATTTTCCCTCGATGACGGACTGTATGGCGCCGCTCGGGTCGTAGCTCATCGAGAACGAGTTGAGAACCGCGCTGACAGTCATCACGGACGGAACTGCAGGAGCCTCCTGCCCCGCAGACTTGTACACCTTGGCGGCTTCCTTATAGTTCTTCTTTGCCGCCTTTACCAAATAACCGTAAGAATCGTCGAGGACCGAGTCGGGATTCTCCTTCGCAAGAGAAATAAGCGCATCGACCTCCTCTTTCGCCTTGAGCGTCGTGTAGTCCTTGATTTTCTCAAGGGAGCCGAGAGCCAGGCTCTGCTGGTCCTTCGGTGTGCGGACGTACCAGCTGATTGAAGGCCACAGGAACCAGAAGCACGCGGCAAGCACCGCAAGAACAAGAATGAAACGGGTTCGTTTTTTCATTTTCGCTTAAACCACCTTTTTACAATTTCCGAATTCATTAAACCCGCCCGGAAAACGCGCAGCTTCGGGCAGGCCGTTTTGAAATGCGACATCCGAAACCGCGCGTTCCCGGCAATCTCGGACTCGTCGGCTTGTTCGGCAACGAAGTTGCCAAGCAAGCCTATTTTCCTTCTGAATCAGAAGAGGATTCCGCGCCCTCAGCGCTTTCGGCAGTTTCCTTCGGCTCGTCCTGCTCTTCCTTCTCAAGCTTGACTTCCTTCTTCGAAGCCGCGTTCCTGTCGGACACGACGGCGGAAATTGCGGAGCGGTCGAACTCGATGCGAGAGCCGTCCTCGACCTTGAGGATGAACGTGCGCTCCTTCACCGACGCAACCGTTCCGTGGACGCCGCCGATAGTGACAATCTTGTCGCCCTTCTGGATGGAATTGCGCATCTTCTCGGCTTCCTTCTGCTTCTTGTTCTGCGGACGAATCATGAAGAAATAGAAGATGACGATGATGAGAACGAACGGGAGCACGCTGAAAAGCATGCTCTGGCTGCCCTGTGCTCCAGCAGCACTGGCATCTTGCAACAACGGTATAAAAGACATTTTATCCTTCCTTGTGTATTTAAAGTGATTTGAGAGAATATCATTTTGAATCGCCTTTGAGAAGTAAGTCCAACGACGCGTTCAGGGAAAGCAGCTCCTCGTCGGTCGGGGAGAGCGCGACGACCTGCTTGAGGTAATACTGCGCCTTCCTGAATTCCTTCTTCCGGTAATAAATCTGGTAAAGCTTGAAAAGCGAGTCCTTGTTGCGCGGGTTCGAGGTGAGGCTGAGCCGCAGGTCGTTGAGAATCTGGTCCTCCGCCTTGTCGATGAAGCTTTTCTGATAATAGGCGAAGCTTTTCATCTTGGGAGAGCCTGAAGCAAGCAGTTTCCCGATGAGCTCGGTCGCTTCCGCGCGCTTTGACATCGCGACGAGGACGGTAAGGTAGGACTGGATATTATCCTCGTCGGACGGATTCTCCCCGTATATTTCCGTGACAAGATTCCACGCCTCGTCTGATTTTCCCAGCGCGAGGCAGATTTTTATATGGGCGAAGACATCGGCCTTCCCGCATTTTTCGCCCGAGACGATGGCAGCGCTCAACGGATAGGCATCGCTCCACATCCGCCGCTGCACGAAATCCCCGACCTGGATTCTCCGCGCGTCGGGGTCGTCCGGCCGCATGGACAGAATCATCGCGGCAAGGTCGCCCGCGGAAAGCCCGAGCACACGCCCTCCCGTATCTGACGCGAGGCGGGCAGCCGCGAGCATCACCTCGGGGTCGTCGGGATACAGCGCGAGCGCAGTCTCAATCGTCGTCGTCGCCGCCCTCACGTTGCGGTTCCAGTCCTTCTGTATTTTCGAGCGAAGGAGAAGGTAGTCGCGGGATTTTGAATCGGTGCGCGCATAGACGTCGAGAATCGAAGCCGCGCGGATGTTGTCGCCCTTCTCCATCAGAATCCTCGCACGGAAAAGCATGTACGACGCGTTGTCAGGCTCCTGCTGGAGGACTTTCGCGACGAATTCCTCCGCGTCGTCGAGGTTCCCCAGCGCGAACGAATTCTCGGCGCACAGCTTGAGGACGTTCCTGTCGTACGGCTCCGACGAGACAAGCGCCGACGATATCTTCCACGCCTCATCGTACCGCCCAAGCCCGTACAGGCTCGACGCGAGCGCGAACGAAACCTCGAACGTCCCCGCCTTCTCCGCCTTCCTGAAAAACGCGACGGCATCCTCATCGCGCCCGGTGCGGCGGCAGAGAACGCCGTAAAGGTAGTTCGCGATTACGGAACCGGGAGATTTCTCAAGCGCGGCGGAAAGCGCGGACTCGGCATCGGCGTAGTAATCGTCGCGCGACGACGAGCCGGCGAGGACGAGCGACGGGAGGATGAACGAGAAGAAGTCGGAGGCGCCCGCGCTCGTGTCGTAGACGCCGTCATACGCGAACATGACGGGGCCGACGTACGGATTCGCCTTGAGGTCGTCCACATTCACGGACGCGAACCCAGGAATCCGCTCGCGCTGCCAGCAGAGCTCGAAAAACGCCTCGATTATGTAGATGAGGACGCGCTCGGCATCGGAATACGCGCTGTTGTTCCGCCGTATGAGGGAATACGCCTCCCTGAGCGATTCGGGAGAGCCGTATTCGACGAGGGACATCACGCGGCTGTCAATCGAGCCGAAAAACGAGACGTTTTTCCGTTCGGGGAGCGCCAGCGTCACGACCTTCGGCGCGCTCTTCTCATTCTTCTTCTTTGCGGATAACGGAGCCTGTATTATCGAGAAAAACATTATCGCGGCGGCGACTTTCCGGAAGGCACGCCACCGCTCCATCAGGAACATGCTCCATCTTGCTCGGAATCAGCCTCGCCGCCATCGTACGGGAATTTGTTTCCCGGAGTCTGCTGGTAAAGGAAAATGGAGACAAGGATTCCCCCGAACACGATGAGCATCAGGGGCCACCATCTCGACATGAAATTGACGAACGGAATTTTCACGACATCGAACGAGAACAGGAGGCAGACGCCCCCGAACGCGAACAGGAACGCCCCCGGAAACGCGTACACGCACCGGAGACGCCTGTACCGGAAGAGGCTCGTCAAAAAAAGGCTTACGGCGCACAGCACAAGCCCCGCCGGCCAAAGCCGGATGACCGAAATCCCGCCGGGAAACGCCGACACGACAAGCCACAGAACCCCGACAAGAAAAAGATATATCCCCGAGAAAAAAACAAACGCGTTATGCCTGAACGCAAGCGCGACATAAACGAGCGCCGCCCCCGCGACAGGAATCGCAGCGGACAGGAACCGCAGCTCGACATCATCGCCGCCGACAAACTGAAATGCGAAAAAAATACCCACAAGGATAAACACAACGCCTATCGCAAGCAGAAGGTTCAGTATTGATGACGGCAGCTTCTTCATGCCGTTCAGAATACATCAGAACCACCCCTAAAACAATACACCCCCGCACGTGCCGCGCGCGCACGCCCCTAGAAACAAACGACAAACGCGCGCTGAACAATGCGTCCCCCCCCCAAAAAAAAATCCTCACATCACACATTCCTCCAAACGCGCACGAAACAAAAACTCCCCTCCCCACATCCAACCAAGACGCACACGTGCCACGCACGTGCTGCGCGCGCACGCT
>Ga0256407_10000515_pt1 | contig 91839 bp, 94 predicted proteins | sample RumenRJG_04DNA_FD_193489 | JGI IMG/M metagenome (GOLD analysis project Ga0256407, IMG submission 193489) | Bovine rumen microbial communities from Lethbridge, Alberta, Canada - RJG_04 | ecosystem: Host-associated > Mammals > Digestive system > Stomach > Rumen | place: Canada: Alberta... | reverse complement strand
ACGAAGAGGCGCTGGAACAATTCCTTGCCTATGTATCCTTTATCCCCGACGAGTTTTCCGTAGAGGAATTCCACAAAAGGCTTGTAGTCAAGCGGCTTGCGGTCATCCACATCCCCCGGCGTTATCATGAAGTTGAGCAACTCGCCCTTCTCGTTGCAGATCAGATGCAGCTTGAACCCGAAGAACCAGCCCATGGAACACTTGCCCCTTTGGGCGATTCCCTTGAAGACCTTGTGTATGTGGATTCTCTGGTTCTTGCATACACGGAGCGGTGTGCTGTCTACGAAGCTGATGCCCGTATACTTGCCCAGCAATACCTTCTTGATGAACAATGCAAGGGGTATGGCCACATCCTTCTCCAGCTCAACAAACCTGTTGTAGGATACCAGCTCGGGGAACAGATGCTGGAGATGCTTTGACACATGCTCCAGATAGAAGTGCTTCAGGCAGCGATACCCAGAACCATGAAACAGAATCATGATCAGCATGACTTCTGCCTTGGAAAGCGTCCCGTCACGGTGGTATGGACGCTTATTCGGGGCTTTTACGGTATATTTTGCCATCATTGCATCATATAATTTGCAAAAATCATCTGCAATACAGAAAATTTCAGTAACTTTGTCCTCGGTAAACATTAGCGATATCTTTTAGATTGACTTTATGGGTGGTACTTCAAAGTTACTAAAATTATCGCTAATTACCTAATAGTCATACAATTATCTTACAAAATAATTCGTCGAACTCACGTTATTATTATAATATATATCGTTGTTTTTTTATCCAAAAAGTTGTTTTTTTGTCAAAATAGTTTCATCTTTGTACCCGCAAAGAAGCAAATAAAAATAGGTAATAAGTTTGTCAAACTCGCCAAAGAATCGTCTTAGACCGCCTCAGACCGTGCGGTAAGTTTGGCTAAAAATAGTTAAGAACGATGCAAGTGATTGAAAATCAGGATAGATTCCTCGGAAACCAAGTTTTCAACGAGGATGAGTATTAAGCGGTAGATATTCTACCAAACAATTAAATACCAGCGAGATAAACAAATTCTGTTTGTTTGTCTCGCTGGTGTTTTATAATAAAACGACATGCTGTAGGAAATAATAATCATAAACGATGAATGGATTTCTGAAAATAATGGCTATCTTTGCAGGCAGAATGAAACGGACGCGCGGTTTTATTTGGCTCTTGACAGCTCTATTTGCTGTTTGCCTGACAGTCTTGTTGAACTGGCAGGAACAGGGTGTAGTGTCTTCGCAAGGCTATATAGAACGTGCCGAGTCGTCGGTTTTAACTCCTCAACGACAGCAACCCCATGAGGCCACGCTGACGGATGCCTCGCAGCTTTATCGTGTTTGCAGTTCGCGTCCCCAGCGCATCCTTTCTTCACAAGGTTCGAAGACTGAAAGAACCATCACGCCGTTCGGTAGTTTTGCCCAACGGCAGCGCATTGTCAAACATCTTTATTCCCACTACGACAGCAGGTGCCGCAAGGAAACGGCTCCCTCCTCCATGTCGGCCTCGTGCGACTATTACGTCATCGCACTGAGGCGCATCATTCGTTGAAATAGTTGTCTGTTTTCACAGGGACACACGATTAATTCACATTATTTATTTAAACAAAACAACAACTATGTCAAGTATAAAAAACTTGGAGATGGCTGCTGCCCTCTTCGCATATCCGTATATCACGATTAAGAAATCACTGTTTTCAACTAAGGCTGTCTATTCACCTACGCAGAGCCAGATAAAGGTTATCATCTTGGAATACAGCTCTTCCGAGGGTGAGCGTGTGGAGCGTCTGCTGACCATGCCGCTCGATAAGATGGCCGAAGACATTGTGCAGAAAGGCAAACCTGCAGCAGGCGCCAACGGCAACTTCCGTTTAGAACTCTGTCTGAGCGACGACCATCAGTTCTGTGCCCTGCAGTTGTTCCGTTTCGTCGATTTCCTATATCATCCCGTCTTTGAGCCACGTTTCTATAAGGATAAGGACGTAGAAACCATTGCCCTGCTAGTATAGCAGACAGTGCAGAAGTAAATTGTCAGAAAGTAGTGGGGATGTTTCGACATCCCCACCTTGCTGTTGGATGATAATGTAACCAAATTGTAAACGTAGAGATTGGCAAAGAATCAATCTTTAACTGTAATTTTGCACCATGAATATATTGGTATTACCCCTTTGGGTTTGGATTGTTTTTTATGTATTAGTGTTGCTCATGCTGGTGGCCGACCTGAAAATGTTTGGCAAAAAGGGACAGCATGAGGTAAAGGCAGGTGAGGCACTGAAGATGACTGCCGTATGGATAGGCGTTTCCCTGCTGTTTTTTGCGGGTATTTATTTCTTCTACCCTGTTGACTCTCACGAAATGGCTCTGGAGTTCTTGGCAGGCTACCTGATAGAGAAATCCCTGTCGATGGACAACCTGTTTGTGTTCCTAATGCTTTTCTCGTTCTTCGGCATCGAGCGTAAGTATCAACATGAAGTGCTCTTTTGGGGCATCTTCGGAGCCCTCGTTTTGCGCAGCATTTTCATTTTTGTCGGTGTTGCCATTATAGAACGTTTCGAGTGGGTGTTGGGATTCTTTGGTATCTTCCTGCTCTATACAGGTGGCAAGATGTTTGTCCATGATGACAACAAGCAGTCTGACCTTTCACAAAACATTGTTGTGCGATGGTTCCGCAAACTCTATCCCGTGACTGACAGGATGCACGGCGACCGATTCTTTGTCGTGGAAAATGGGCGACGCATGGCAACGCCAATATTCGTTGCCCTGCTGGTCATCGAGACAACAGACGTGGCCTTTGCCGTTGACAGTATCCCTGCTGTTTTCAGCGTCAGCCGTGACCCGTTCATTGTACTTACTTCCAACATCTTTGCCATCCTCGGTCTCCGTGCCCTCTACTTCGCTTTGGCTGCAGTAGCCAAATATTTCAAGTATCTTAAGTATGGTCTTGGAGTCATACTGATTTTCGTTGGCATCAAGATGCTACTGGCTATGAACGAGTACGTCAACAGTCTGGGGGCACTCGTAGGTCTCCATCTAAACGTTCCTCATATCGAAGTGCCTACTCCTATGAGCCTTGCCGTTATCTTTGGTGTTCTTCTGTTATCAATGCTACTCTCCGTAATGTTGACACGCAAGAAGGAAAAGCAGACTATCTGATTATTATGTGCCAAATAGCATAAAAAGCAACTAGTCGTTTATTCAAGGCAGCAACTTATTATGGGCAACAGCCTAATAAGGCTACTTTTGTTTGATGTATTTCTTCTCGCCGTTGAAGAAACTCTTGAGCGTGGACCATTCCTTGGGAATACAGGCATTGTTCTCGGAGTCTGCGATGGCTACGTAGTAACCCTTGGGGGTGATGCCAAAGAGAACGCACGTTGAAACATGACCTTTGCCAGTAGTTCCTTCAAACACTGTGCTTATATTACTGCTTTCAGTATATTGCATCACTTCTTTTTTAACGTTGTAGATGTACATGAACATTTGTTCTGGATGGATATCTGTGTAATTGAGCGTGATGCTGTCGATGGCTGTGAATATTTCTTCTGCCAGACGGACTTTCTCCCGTGGAATGAAATACATGGTTCCTATCATCTGTCCGGCATTTTTAGGCAGATGGACTCTTCTTGCAGAATAAATCTCCTTGTCGTGATGGGCATCTATGTCATAGTCATCACTTTGTGCCCATTTGAAACTCCATGATTTGATGTCCTTTCGTTTGAGAACGGGTATGATTTTGTCCAGATATGGCTGCTTGTCAAAATAATAACTCTTTCCTCCTGGCAAGGGAAGTCTCTTATTATATCCTAACGTCCCGAAGCCTCTGATGTGCTTACCGCATGGTTTCGGACTTGCCGTATAGTTGAGAAACACGGTTTCGAGTGCTTCGGGATAAAACATGGTGCCGTCGTTTGCTCTGATTTTCGCAATAGAGTCTCCTCCGTTCCTTAGGCATAGTGAATAGGTAATAGTGTCAGCATCGTGGCTATGTGACTCGAAGTGATAACTCTCTTCCGAGATTGCCATTAAAGAGTCGAGGTTGTGCCTGATGGCGCCGAAGATTTTATCAAAGACCTCTTTGCGGTTTCTTTCGTTGAGTGCTTCTATCTCTTCTGGTGTGAAATTATTAAAAGAAGTTGTAACGCCTTCGCAGTCGGTTGAACAAAGGGATTCCTTTCCGACTATGCCGTTGTGGACGTATATCAGTTGGCCGCCACCTTGGTTGACCTTCGTTTTCCTGTCTTGGCGCGCTGATGTTATCTTTTCTATTTCTTCCCATATCTTGTCCATGGGTGTCCTGTCTTGTGCGGTAATGTTTAATGACAGGATGACTGATATGGTTGCTATGATGATTCTTTTCATTGTTTATAAATCGTTTAATGGATAATTATCTGGTGTGATTGAGTTCATGGATACGCGCTGAATCACGTGGTTGCCTCTTTCGCGAAGTGTTCTTGCCTGTTCTGCAAATTGCATCATCGGGTCTTCGTAGGGAACAATATCACCTTCTTCAACAGGCCGGAGTGTGGCTTTTTCCGTGACAGGTGCTGTTTCTTCTTTTATGATACTCTTTGAGACATTCTTTTTGATTACTTGCCTGACGGGTCTTTCGAGGATTTTTGCTCCCCTCGAGAGGGTTGGGGCGGGCTCCTCTTTCTGCTGTCCCTCCCCCTTCGGGGGAGATGGAAGTGGCTCTTGCTTTTGCCCTGTCTCCACTTTCGCTATTTGAGGCTGAGTGGGAGCATCCTTTCTCGGTGGACTGAGGAAGGCAATCAGCAATGCCGCCACACAGGCCGCTGCCACCCAAGGCCAAAGTTTCACGATACGAGATTTACGGCTGCGCTCTGCCATCATCTGGTCGAAGAGCGCTTCATCGACTGTCAGTTCACCAAGCATCCCGGCAATCACCTTCCAGTCGTCTGGAGCATCATCGCGGGATACCTCCAGGGCCAGCAGCCTCTCCTCCTCGGCAGTCGTCTCGCCGTTGAGGTATTTCTGAATCAATAATTCAGTGTCTTTGTATGTCATGTCCTTAACCTTTTAATCTCTTCAAACACTTTCTTTCGCGCAGCAGAAACAATGCTCTTTATCGAGGGCTTCGCTATCTGGGTCAGCCTTGCTATCTCGTCAAGTTCCAGACCTTCTATCTGCCTCATCTCGAAAAGGCGCCGCTCACTGGGTTTCAGATGCTGCACTGCCTTGTTCACGGCTTCATGCAGTTCCTTGGCCTCCAGCACCTCGTGAGGCGAAGCGCCCACTTCCCTGCCCGGTGGAGAAATCCCCTCATTCATTGGGGCCGTCACGAAGGGACTGGCCTTCCTTTTCCTCACTTTGTCCATGCAGCAATGCTTGGCCACCCTGACGGCAAGGGCATCATGCCGGATGCCCGGTTCCATACGGTCGATAAACCTGAGAAGAGCTACCAGTCCCTCTTGTGCTACATCCTCGGCATCGGCGTCATTTCCAAAGAAACTGCGGCTTACCGAGAGCATCAACTCTCGAAGCCTTGGGGCTATTTGTTCGAACTCTTCTTGCGTCATCTGAGATATAAGCGAATGTCAACCCGAAAAGTTAAGTTGAAATCCTATTTTTTTATCATTTGCTTCTGTATTGGGCTGGCGTTTGCTGTGTAAGTCGCTTAAAGTATTTAGAAAAGAAGGAAGGATTTGGAAAGTTCATTTCTTCAGAAATCCGGGCTACAGACTTGTCGGTGTGGCGCAGTTCCACCTTTATGCGGGCAATGAGAGCACGGTCAATCCATTCTTTGGCAGTGGTTCCGCTAGTCTGTCTTACTATAGTGCCAAGATAACGCTCTGTAAGACAAAGGCGTTCTGCATAGTAACTGATCTGATGTTGCTCACGACAATGTTGGTTGACGAGCAGGATGAAGCGGTCGAAGATGGTTTGTTCGCGAGAACGTGTTGCAGCCAGATTGTCGGCTTGCTGGTGGAACAGACGGTCATAGTGATGCATCAGGGCAGCAACGAGCGACGATGCTGTTTGACGATGATAATCGGGCTGATGGACAAGGTGCCAGAGTGTGTCGAGGATATTGCGGGCTGTTTGTAAGTCCTCATTGGCAACTGGCAACTGAAAGTCGCGTACCTGACCATTAAAGGCTGATGGAAACTGTCCGTCGGCAAAGGGCATGGGAAAGTCGGCAAAGAGTCCGATGCCTTGCAGTTCCAGATCGTTGGAAAAGCGTATGGGGGTGATGATGGTGCCCGGACCGATATAAATGAGTGTGCCTTCCGTAAGATGGTGGTCAACGAGGTTGAAATTAACTTCGCCCTCACCACGGGTTATGATGCCAAGGCGATGGTCGTTGATGACAAATGGCGGCGTTTGCTGCACAAGCAGTCGAAACACCATTGGTTCACCATGGAGCATCGCCAGTTCATTGCTGATATAGATGTTCTTGCTGATTTGCTCGAAAAGCGGAGCAAAGATATCCCTCATTCGGGATATATCCATTAGTTTGGGTTGTTTGTTCATCACCAGTTGCTTTTTATGACGACAAAGATAATGTTTTTCCGCTAAAATATAACTGATTTGGCTAAAAATCGTACAAAAAGAACATTATTTGCTCATTATGGATAGGAATACTCTGAGGAAAAGGTCGTACCTTTGCAACGGATATAGTATTAATGTGAAAAAGCAATGCTTATGAAATGCAACATAATAATCAGGCTAAACAGGTGGATGATAGTTTTATGGACTTTATGTCTTTCCTCTGTTTTTTCTTTGTCTGCTCAAACGCTGGAGGAGTGTCAACGGGCGGCAGAGCAAAATTATCCGCTGATACGACAGTATGACCTTATTGAGAAGACTACCAAACTGACAGTCTCTAATGTCCAGAAAGGTTGGTTGCCGCAAATATCAGCCTCGGCGCAGGCCACCTATCAGAGCGATGTGGCCAGTTTCCCGGATCAGTTGCTTGGGGTGTACCAGCAGATGGGAATCGATATGAAAGGTCTGAGTAAAGACCAGTATCGTGTAGGCATAGACATCAGTCAGACGATTATCGACGGAGGAGCTATCAGTAGTCAGAAGGCGATAGTCCGTGAGCAGGGAAACGTGCAAGCTGCACAGACGGAGGTGAATCTTTATCATATACGCAAGCGTGTGAACGAGATGTACTTTTCCTTGCTGATGCTTGACGACCAGATACAACTGAACAAGGACTTGCAGGAACTGTTGCTTGGTAACGAGAAGAAACTGGCTTCCATGGTGAAGATGGGTACTGCTGCTGAGAGTGATTTGCAGAATGTGAAGGCTGAAAGGCTGAATGTCGTTCAGCAAATGACTAATTTGGACTCGCAGAGGCGTTCCCTGCAAACGATGCTCTCATTATTCTGCAATATGGAGGTTAAGACTGTTCAGAAGCCGACTGTTACTGAAAGCAGTTCCGCTAATCACCGTCCTGAGATTCGTCTGTTTGATGCCCAGCTCAGTCTGGCCAATGCTCAAGAGAAAGCCCTCAATGCAGCGCTGATGCCGAGGCTTGGTGTTTTTGCACAAGGTTTTTATGGCTATCCGGGGTATAATATGTTCGAGGACATGATGTCGCACAACTGGTCCTGGAATGGTTTGATTGGAGCACGGCTGACATGGAACATTGGTGCTCTCTATACCCGCCATAACGACAAGGCTAAAATACAGCTGCAGCGCGACATGACGGAGACGATCAGAGAAGAATTTCTTTTCAATAATCGTTTGGAGCAGATACAGCAGAATGAAAGTATCAGCCGCTACAAGAAGCTGATGGCCGACGATGAAGAGGTTATCTCTCTGCGTTCCGCAGTAAGGAAGGCTGCGGAATCGAAACTATCACATGGTATCATCGATGTGAACGACTTGGTGCGTGAGATTAATCAGGAGAATGCGGCAAAGGTTCAGCAGTCGATGCATGAGATCCAGATGCTGAAGGAAATCTATGATAACAAATACACAATGAATAATTAGAAATAAAAGAATACGATTATGGCACGCAAATATTATTCTTTATTACATCTTTCCATTTTAACCTTATTCATGGTGTCTTGCTCAAACCAGGAAAAGGAGTGTGACGCCACAGGTACATTTGAGGCTACGGAAGTGACTGTTTCGGCCAAATCCACGGGCGAGCTGAAAACTTTCGATATAACCGAGGGGCAAATCGTGGAAAGTGGGGTGGTGGTAGGCCAAATAGATGCTTATCAGTTACAGATGACGGCCCAACAGTTGGAAGCCCAGAAACGGCAACTGGCCATGTCGAGAAATGCCACCGACAGTCGTCGGCTTGACTTGGAGAAGCAACTGTCGTCCATCAATCAGCAGATTTCCAATACCCAGCGTGAACGTCAGCGTTTCAGCGAATTGGTCAGAGATGGTGCCGTACCCCGTAAGCAACTTGATGACATCAACAACCAAATCAAGGTGCTGGAACGTCAGCGTGATGCCACTCGCGACCAGATTCGTAGTAATAACGCCAGCCTGTCTGAGCAGAGCAAGGGTATTAGTGCTCAGATAGATGGTATAGATGCTCAAAGGAAACAAATAGCCGATCAGATAGCCAACGCCGAAGTGAAGGCACCGCTGTCAGGAACCGTATTGGAGAAGTATGTGGAACGCGGCGAATTCGTGGCCACTGGGAAACCGCTCTTCAAGATCGCTGACACACAGAATATGTATCTGCGTGCATACGTCACTTCCTCTCAGCTGAAAGATATAAAGGTGGGTCAGAAAGTTAAAGTCTTTGCTGACTATGGTGGCGGTCAGAAGAAAGAATACGATGGTACGATCTCGTGGATTTCCTCTCGTTCGGAATTTACCCCCAAGACAATCCTCACTGATGATGAGCGGGCCGACCTGGTATATGCCGTGAAGATAGCTATCAAGAACGACGGATATGTGAAAATCGGAATGTATGGGGAAGTGAAATTTTAAGTGAAGAGTGAAGAATTTCTTGCTAAAGAAACGATTTACAACCACGATGAATGCAATAGAAGTTAAAAACGTCAGTAAGTCATATGGCAAGGTAAAGGCACTCGATGATGTGTCATTCTCTGTCAAAAAGGGCGAGGTCTTCGGACTTATCGGCCCGGATGGGGCAGGCAAGACCACGCTCTATCGCATCCTCTGTACGTTGCTGAAGCCCGATAGTGGTATATCTGCGGTGGATGGCTTCGATACCGTAAATCAGATGGAGGAGATACGGAAACATGTCGGATATATGCCAGGCAGGTTTTCACTCTATCAGGATCTGACGGTGGAAGAGAACCTGAAGTTCTTTGCAACACTTTTCGGTACTACGGTCGAGGAAGGCTATGACAGCATCAAGGCCATCTACTCTCAGATAGAGCGGTTTAAGAATCGTCGTGCAGGTGCGTTGTCGGGTGGTATGAAGCAAAAACTGGCATTGAGTTGTGCATTGGTACATAGTCCGAGTGTGCTCTTCCTCGATGAACCTACGACGGGTGTCGATCCTGTGAGCCGTAAGGAGTTCTGGGAGATGCTCCAGACACTGAAGGAGCGTGGCATCACCATTGTGGCCTCCACGCCTTATCTCGACGAGGTGCGTTGTTGTGACCGAGTGGCATTTCTCGATCAGGGTAAGATTCAAGGAATCGATAAGCCTGAGGTGATTCTTGACAGGTTTAAGGATATCTTCAATCCGCCGGGTATAGAGCGTGTGGAAGCAGAGGATGCTGCTGCGGCACATCAACATGCTGAACTAGTCATCGAGGTAGAACACTTGGTAAAGGCCTTTGGCTCATTCCATGCCGTGGATGATATTAGTTTTACTGTTAGGAAAGGCGAGATATTCGGATTCCTCGGAGCCAATGGTGCTGGAAAGACAACCGCCATGCACATGCTGACTGGACTGAACCAACCGACGAGTGGCACTGGCCGTGTGGTTGGCTTTGATATTCGAACAGAATATGAGCAGATCAAGAAGCATATCGGTTATATGTCGCAACGCTTCTCGCTTTACGAAGACCTGACTGTCAGCGAGAATATTCGTCTGTTCGCTGGTATCTACGGGATGGAAGGTGAAGAGATCAGAGTGAAGACTGAAGAATTGTTGTGCCGTTTGAATTTCATGGATCACAAGGACGACCTTGTGTCGTCGCTGCCACTTGGCTGGAAACAGAAACTGGCTTTCTCAGTCTCGATTTTCCACGAACCTGGTGTGGTGTTCCTCGACGAACCTACGGGTGGTGTCGATCCCGCTACGCGTCGACAGTTTTGGGAACTTATTTACGATGCAGCCCAACGTGGTATCACCGTTTTCGTGACCACCCACTATATGGACGAGGCTGAGTATTGTGACCGTATCTCGATTATGGTGGACGGCAAGATTAGCGCTATGGGCACACCCGCAGAACTTAAAAAGCAGTTTGGGCAGCCAGATATGGACCATGTGTTTACTTATCTGGCGCGGCAGGCTATCCGCACTTCTGATTAACGGCAGATGTGAAAAAGATAAGAACATGAAACAATTTCTATCATTCGTCATCAAGGAATCCAAGCATATTCTGCGCGACCGTCGCACAATGCTTATTCTTTTCGGCATGCCTGTAATGCTGATGCTGTTGTTTGGTTTTGCCATTACCACTGATGTGAGGAATGTGCGAACGGTGGTGGTAACCTCACAGATGGATCATCTGACACAGCAGACTGTGGAACGGTTGGCACAGTCGGAATACTTCACCATCACTAAAGCCGTAGCCACGCCGAAAGAGGCCGAGCGGCTGATTCGTAATCAAAAGGCAGATATGGCAGTGGTTTTCGGACAGGATTTTGCCAGCAAGAAGAGCGGACTACAGTTTATTGTTGATGGCTCTGATCCAAACATGGCGCAACAATGGACTAACTATGCACAACAGGTTATTGCCAATTCTCAATTCTCACTAGTCAATACGAAAATGCTCTACAATCCCCAGATGCGCTCGGCTTACAACTTCGTACCTGCCATCATGGGTATGCTGCTGATGCTTATCTGTGCCATGATGACCTCCATATCCATCGTCAGGGAAAAGGAGAAAGGCACGATGGAAGTACTGCTTGTCTCTCCTGTCCGTCCGTTGATGGTGGTCGTGGCCAAGGCTGTGCCCTATTTGATATTAGCCATTGGTATTCTTATCACCATCCTGTTGATGGCCCGCTTTGTGTTGGGAGTGCCTCTTGCCGGCTCGTTGTTTTGGATTATTGCCGTCAGCATCCTCTATATCCTTTTGGCACTCTCTTTGGGACTGCTCATCTCCAATATCGCACAGACGCAGTTGGTTGCCCTGCTTCTTTCGGCTATGGTCTTGCTCATGCCTGTGGTGATGCTCTCTGGCATGCTCTTTCCCGTGGAGTCGATGCCCCGGATATTACAATGGATCTCGGCCGTTGTACCTCCACGCTACTATATTCAGGCTATGCGCAAATTGATGATTATGGGTGTGGGCATCGGTGAAGTGGCCCTTGAAGTCGCAGTGCTCGCAGTTATGACAGTCCTGTTCCTGACTATTGCCCTCAAGAAGTTTAATACCCGATTGGAATAAGCCATGACACTCAGATATCTCATACAAAAGGAGTTCCTCCAGATAAGGCGTAACAGTTTTCTGCCACGCCTTATCATCCTGTTTCCCATTGTCATCATGTGTGTCATGCCCTGGGTGATGAGCATGGAGGTGAAGAATATCCGTGTGGCGGTGGTCGATAATGACCGTACCACTCAGTCTCAGCAGCTTGTACATGCCATCGAGGCATCCCGCTATTTCATCTTTACGGGTCAGAAATCCTCATACAAGGTTGCCCTGGCCGATGTGGAGAAGGGAAAGGCGGACATCATTCTTGAAATACATGATGGTCAATGTCTTATTGCTGCCAATGCAGTTAATGGTACCAAGGGTGCAATGGGCAGTGCCTATCTCTCGCAGATTGTAGTTTCGCGTGTCTCAGCGGCTGCCCTACAGGCACAGCCCTCTGTACTCCTTCTCTACAACCAACACCAGAACTACAAACTCTACATGATTCCGGCTCTCTTCGCCATCGTGATGATGCTACTGACGGGATTCCTCCCTACACTCAATATCGTGGGTGAGAAAGAGGCAGGCACCATCGAGCAGATCAACGTCACGCCAGTCTCGAAATGGGCCTTTATCCTGGCTAAACTGATACCTTATTGGCTTATTGCGCTCTTCGTGGTCACCGTCTGCCTGTTGCTGGCGTGGGGTATCTATGGCATCACCTGTGCCGGTTCCCTGTTGTGGGTCTATGTCTTGGCGATGTTGCTTGCCCTGTTCTTTTCATCCTTCGGGCTTGTTGTCAGCAACCATAGCGACACCATGCAGCAGGCCATCTTCGTCATGTGGTTTTTCGTGGTCTGCATCCTGTTGCTCAGCGGACTTTTCACACCTACGCGCTCCATGCCCTCGTGGGCCTATATGACCACCTATGTCAATCCCATGCACTATTTTATCGATGCTATCCGTACCGTCTTCATCCGTGGTGGAGGTTTTGCAGCCATTGCTCATCAATTACTGGCACTCCTCTCCATCGGCCTCTCCATGGCAGTATGGGCAGTGCAGAGTTACAAAAAGAACAACTAAAGTTCAGACAGTTCCTAGAGGCATCTGTTACTTGGAGTTCACTTGCAGGTAACTTTTCAATGCCTCCACATAATCCTCAAAGGCTTTCAGTCCTGTGGGCGTGATGCGGCAGATGGTACAAGGGCGCTTTCCCTTGAAAGTCTTCTCCACTTCCACATAGCCCGCCGCCGACAGCTTGTCAATCTGCACACTCAGGTTGCCGGCCGTGGCTCCCGTCTGCTCCTTGATATACGGGAACTCGGCTTCTTCGGCACTCACCAGCAGCGACATCACGGCCAGTCGCAACTCGGAGTGGAGTAGGGGGTCTAACGTTGGGAACATCATAGACTCTGCTTTTTAAGCATTATGCCTGGGAGTAGCACGCCTACGAAGGCGAATAATACAACCATAATACATGGCGGAATGTGAGAGTAACGGTTGAAACTGGCCAAGTCGAACAGGCGGCTCAGAAATATATCAGCAACGCCGAAAGTCTGCCAGATGAAACCGCCAATGCCGCCAATGATGCCACACCAAATCAGCCAGCGGCTTTTAAGTATATAACCATTTATGGTAATTGCCATACCCATCAGCAGAAGGATGATGCGGAAGGGGTGGATAGCAAAACGGGCATACATCTCAGGAGTATTAATTCGCCCTATAAAAAAGTTGAAAAGAACGGCAAATACGCAAAACGAAAGCGCGAAGATGCCGAACGTCTGCCAGGTCTTGTCCACCATTGAACCAACAAGACTGACGGGAGCCTTTGGCTTATCCTTTTTGATATAATTATCTATACCTATTACCAATACAGGTATCAAGCCATATAGCAGATAAAATAACGTATTGCCAGTGAGCAGGAGACAAATAGTAGTCAGTATGGCTATACCTATGACGCAGAGGCCTGAGATGAAGAGCGACTGGCCCACTTCTTTCGAAACAGTCTTGCGGCTTTGTGCAATCTGCTCGGTGATGATTTCCAGACTGCGCTCGGCAGTCAAGTTGTTGTTTTCTTCCATAGTTTACTTTCTTTTTTGAGTTTTACACAATAGTTTCCATATTCTCAGGCTTTATCCGTGCTCCTGCAGAAAGCACGAATTGGGCCCATTGTGTCCGGTTCACGCCGCAAAGATAAATAAGTTTATAATATAAACCAAATTATTCTATAAATATTTTATACCTAAAGTAGTTATTTAACATTTAGAAAGGAAAAGCTAGAAGATGGTAGTCTCTTCTTTACCGTAATCAGTTCTATTTGTGTAGAATAATTACCCCGAACTTGCATGATATCGAAAAATGTGTTATCTTTGCACTCGATGGTTTATTAATAGAACCTCTCATAAAAATCGTTCCTGATATTATGAATGACGAAGAATACCGCCGCGAAGAGCTCATCCGGGAGATTGAGCATCGTGTGGAACAGATGACTCTCCGGCAATTGGAGGCGTTGCAATATGAATTAGAGACAAAGGACTACTCGGCCGATGATGACAGGTAGACCTTTGTGCTTTTCTTCCTCTATGAAAAGAAAGGATACTGACTCAGTAAACACCAAATAACTATTAAACTTATGAAAATCAAAAGCATCATTATGACTATTGTGGTCTCATCAGCTTTGACTTCTGTAGTGTGTGGTTGCCAAAACGCTCAACAGGAGAACCCATTGTTGTTAGAAAGCACGCTCCCCTACGGAGCACCTGATTTCAGCAAGATCCAGACTTCCGACTATCTGCCGGCCTTTGAGAGTGCCATCCAGCAGACCCGTGACAACATTGCCAAGATTGTGGACAACACCGATTCTGCCACATTCGAGAACACCATTCTGGCCTACGAGGATAGTGGACGTCTGCTTGACCGCGTGAGCCGTGTGTTCTTTGCCTTGACAGAGGCTGACAAAACACCGGAACTTGGTGAGATAGAGAAGAAGGTGATGCCGATGCTGACCGAGTTGGAGAATGAGATTTCCTTCAATATGCCTCTCTTCGAGCGTATCCGCCAGGTGTATGACCGGGATCATGACAAACTTCAGGGCGAGGATAAGAAGCTACTGGAGGAAACTTACAAGGAGTTTGTGCGCAAAGGAGCGCTTTTGCCTGACAACAAGAAGGAGCGCATGAAGGCCATCAATCTTCGTATCACTGACTTGCAGCAGAAATGGGGCGACCTGATGCTCGATGCCACCAACAATGCCGTGGTATGGGTTGACAGTAAGGAGAAACTCGCCGGTTTGAGTGATGCCGATATCGAACAGTGTAAGAAAGATGCCGAGAGCCGAGGCGGAAAGGCACCTTATGCCATCGTCATAGTGAACACTACACAGCAGCCCTTGCTGGCCAGTCTCGACAACCGCGAACTGCGCCGTCAGGTCTATGAGGCTTCCCTCCACCGTACCGATGGCACAGGTAAGTTCAATACCTATGACATCGTCAGTGAGATAGCCAAACTGCGTGCTGAGCAGGCCGAACTCATGGGGTATCCCAATTATGCCGCCTATTCATTAGAGAAGACCATGGCCAAGACCCCCGAGAATGTATATGCCTTCCTGAAAAGCCTTATTGCACAATATAAGTCTGTGGCAGATGCAGAGACCAAGGCTATAGAGGACTTCGCCCGTAAGACGGAAGGTCCTGACTTCCAACTGGAGCCTTACGACCGTTTCTACTATTCGGCAAAGATGAAGAGCCAGATGCTCAATATCAACGATGATGAGATCAAGTCATATTTCAACGTTGACAGCGTCCTGGTCAATGGCGTGTTCTATGCAGCCAATCGCGCCTACGGGCTCACTTTCAAGGAGCGCACCGACATTCCTACCTATCATCCAGATATGAAGGTCTTTGAGGTCTTCGACAAAGACAACAAGCCCAAGGCACTCTTCTATTGTGATTACTTCCGCCGTCCTACCAAGCGCGGCGGCGCATGGATGGATGGTTTTGCCAAGCAGAGCCACCGTTATAACCAGCTGCCCATCATCTTCAACGTGTGCAATAATGCGAAAGCGCCTGAAGGCAAGCCCTCTCTGCTCACTTGGGATGAGGTGACCACGCTCTTCCATGAGTTTGGACATGCCCTCCACGGTATCCTCTCTGACTGCAACTACAATAGTCTGAGCGGTACTTCCGTGGCCCGCGACTTCGTGGAGATGCCCTCCCAGTTCAATGAGTCGTTTGCCTCCATCCCGGAAGTCTTCGACCACTATGCCCTACATTGCGAGACAGGCCAGCCAATGCCTGCCGAACTGAAGGAGCGTATGCTGAAGAGTATTAACTTCCAGAGCGCCTATGCCTTGGGCGAAAACCTCGCTGCCACCTGTCTCGACATGGCATGGCACATGCTGTCTTCCGACAAGGTTCCTTCAGCTGATAAGGCTGCTGCCTTTGAGATTGAGGCTCTTCAGCAGGTTGGCTTGCTTAACAAACAGATTCCTCCACGCTATCGCACCAGTTATTTCAACCATGTTTGGGGTGGAGGCTATGCCGCCGGTTACTACAGTTATTTGTGGACCGAGGTGCTTGCCGTCAATATCGCTGATGTATTTGCCAAGCGCGGTGCCCTTGATCCTGCCACCGGTAGTGACTTCTGCCAGAAGGTCCTGAGCCGAGGAAACACAGGCGACCTCATGCAGATGTTCACCGATTTTACTGGTATGGCTCAGCCCGATGCTTCCGCCTTGCTGAAAGCTCGTGGGCTTGCCCATTAATAATATGGAATGTAGAGCGCAGCATTTCTGCACTCTACATTCTTCTTTTGCCTCTGCATTAAGCCTTTGGACGCGCTGAAAGAGCGCCTAAAAAAGTGGGTGAGGCAATAATCGGGCGAAATCTTCGTTATTTCGTTGTGTTTAGACGATTCTTCCCGTTGTTGGTTTTGCTGACTTTCGTTCCATTTGGAGCGAGGGCACAGTATGATCCGCACTTCAGTCATTACTATGATATGGAGTCGGCCTATAATCCTGCGGCCGTGGGCAAGGAGTCGAAACTGAACATAGTGGGTGCCTATGCCATGAGTCTGGCTGGTTTTGAGCGCAATCCTCGAACCTTCTTCGTCGGGGCCGACATGCCTTTCTATGCCCTGAACGGATACCATGGCGCTGGTTTGCAGTTGGTGAACGATCAGATTGGACTGTTCACGCATCAGCAGATCAACGTGCAGTATTCCTACAAGATGCGTCTTTTCGAAGGGCAGTTGGGCATTGGCCTACAGGTGGGATTCCTGAATGAGAAGTTCAATTCCTCAGATTTGGATGTGATAGATCCAGGCGACGAAGTCTTTTCCACTTCCGATGTGAATGGAAACCATATAGACATGGCTGCCGGCCTCTATTATTCGCGCCGAAACTGGTATGTGGGAGCCTCGCTTCTGCATGCGATGTCTCCGCTGATTCATCTGGGTGAACGGAATGAATTACAGGTGGATAGGACGTATTATTTGACCGCAGGATACAATATTAAACTGAGAAATCCGTTTCTATCAATACCCGTCTCTGTTTTCGGGCAGAGTGACGGCGTGGCGTACAGGACCGATGTGACGGCTCGTTTGAGGTACACCAATGAAAAGAAAATAATGTACTTGGGCTTGGGCTACAGCCCCACCAACTCGGTGACGGTGCTGGTGGGTGGCAGTTTCCACGGTATCAATGTGGGCTATAGTTATGAGGCCTTCACCAACGGCATTTCGTTAGGCAATGGCAGCCATGAACTCTTCGTGGGTTATCAGACGGATCTGAACCTCTATAAGAAGGGTAAAAACAAGCACAAGGCAGTCAGGCTGTTGTAATGAAAACAAGGAATTCAAAAGACAGAAATAAAAATATAATAATGATGAAAACGACAAATAAGAAAGTAAGAGGTTGTTGGCGAAAGGGTCTTTTACCTTTTGCCCTTTTTACCGTTTTACTTTTAATAGCCTCTTGTGCCGGCAGTAAACTGGCTTCATCTTCAGGTCGTGGCGGTGAAGTGGTCGGTGTGGGCGGCAAGACCTTCTCCGAACCCACCCCCTATGGTATGACGCTTGTGAAACGCGGCTTCCTGAAGATGGGTATAGAAAATGAGGATTCGCTTTGGGGCAAGCAGACGCCCGTGAAGGAAATCTCGGTGGACGGCTTCTGGATGGATGAGACGGAGATTACCAACTCACAGTATAAGCAGTTCGTGAAGTGGGTCCGTGACAGTATCCTCCGCACCCGTCTGGCAGATCCTGCATACGGTGGCGATGAGACTTATATGATTACCGAAGACAAGAACGGTGATCCCATCGGTCCTTTCATCAACTGGAAGAAGTCGTTGCCCCGAAAGCCCAACGAGGATGAACAGCGGGCCATAGAGAGTCTGTATGAGACGAATCCCGTGACAGGCGAGAAAATGCTCGACTGGCGTCAGATGAACTACCGTTATGAGATATATGACTATACGGCAGCTGCCCTGCGCCGCAACCGTCTGAATCCCGAAGAGCGTCAGTTCAATACGGATATCACCGTGGATCCCGATGAGGTGGTGATGATTTCCAAGGATACGGCTTACATTGACGATGAGGGCCGCATCGTGCGTGAGACCATCGACCGTCCGCTCTCCGGACCTTGGGACTTCCTCAATACTTACATCGTGAACATTTATCCCGATACGACCTGTTGGGTGAATGATTTCCAGAATTCGGAGAATGAGATGTATCTGCGTTACTATTTCAGTAATCCGGCTTATAACGACTATCCTGTGGTTGGCGTTACCTGGGAACAGGCGAATGCTTTCTGCGCCTGGCGTACGGAGTATCTGCTGAAGGGATTGGGCAAGGAGGCCCGCTTCATCCAGCGCTACCGTCTACCTACAGAGGCGGAGTGGGAGTTTGCCGCCCGTGGTAAGGAAGGTAATGAGTTCCCCTGGGACAATGAGGATATGAAGAGTGACCGTGGCTGCTACTATGCCAACTTTAAGCCCGACCGCGGTAACTATACCAAGGACGGCAATCTGATTACTTCCAAGGTGGCTATCTACGGTGCCAATTCCAATGGCCTTTTTGATATGGCCGGAAACGTGGCTGAATGGTGCAGTACGATCTATACCGAGGCTGGTGTGGAGGCCATGAACGACCTGAATCCGCAGTTGCGCTATAATGCAGCCAAGGAAGACCCCTATAAGCTTAAGAAGAAGAGTGTGCGTGGCGGTTCGTGGAAGGATCCAGAGAGTATGATTCGCTCAGCCTGGCGTTCATGGGAATACCAGAACCAGCCGCGCTCGTATGTGGGCTTCCGTTGTGTTCGTTCGTTGGCCAATACGTCCAGCGATAAGGTAAAGAAAGGTAAGAAAAGATAAGGAATATGACACAGTATAGTAAATTCAATATCGTATACCGTCTGCAGAAGTGGATGGACAGCGTACCGGGACAAACGTTCCTGAACTACGCTTACAGTTGGGGCGCCTCCATCGTGATTCTAGGTACCCTCTTCAAACTGACTCACTTGCCGGGAGCCAACTTCTTCCTGTTCTTGGGAATGGGAACGGAGGTATTCGTGTTCTTCATCTCAGCCTTCGACCGTCCGTTTGACAAGACTGCCGATGGCATGGAGTTGCCTACCCATGTGGAGTTAGAAGGGGAAACTGTTGACGTTTCTCATGGAGGAGTACGGGTAGAAGCCCCCTCTGTTCCCTCTCAGGATGGGGGACGCATTGCTGCCGTTTCTGGTGGCGGTGTTGTCGGTGGTGGTACGATTATCATTGGCGGTGGCAGCGGCAGCGCATCAGCCACTCCTTCTTCGAAGGGAACAGATGAGACACCTTCTCTTGAGAAAGTCAATACTGAGGCCATTGCTGCCGTTTCTTCATCGGTAGCTAAGGTTTCAGGAGTTACCGAGGGACAATTGCCGAAGATGGATCCCGAACTGGAACAGGCTACGACTGACTATGTTGCAGAACTGAAACGTCTGACTGAGATGCTCTCCAAGGTAGCCGAGCAGAGCGAGAAACTGGGTCGTAACTCCGAAGAGATGGATAACCTTGACCGTACACTGACTGGTATCTGCAAGGTTTACGAGATGCAGTTGAAGAGCGCCAGTGCCCAGATTGGCACCATTGACGAAATCAATGATCAGACGAAGAAGATGGCTCGCCAGATAGAGGAACTCAACCGTATCTATACCCGTATGATTGAGGCAATGACCGTGAATATGCCCGCTGCTGGTGCTGTCCGTCCGCAGGTGTGAGTATTATAGATTAAAGAATAAAACTTAAAGTTTTAAGTTGTGGCAATAAAGAAAAGACCGGTTTCCCCGCGCCAGAAGATGATTAACCTGATGTACGTTGTACTGATGGCTATGTTGGCTCTCAACGTCTCGACTGAGGTGTTGGAGGGCTTCTCGCTGGTGGAGGAGAGCCTGAACCGGACTACCGATAACTCTTCCAAACAAAACGCTGCCATCTACGGAGACTTCGAAGAACAGATGAAGAAGAATCCAGGGAAGGTGAAGCAGTGGTTTGAAAAGGCTACTCAAGTGAAGCAGATGAGCGACTCTCTCTTTAACTTCGCTCAGCAACTCAAGGAAGAGATTGTACACGAAGCCGATGGCAGTGACGGAAACCTGAAAGATATCCGCAACAAGGAAGACCTGGAGGCTGCTTCACACGTGATGCTCGCTCCGGGAACAGGAAAAGGAAAGCGTCTCTTTGATGAAATCAATAAATACCGCGAACACATCCTTTCACTTGTTACCGATGAGCATCAGAAGGAAATCATCCGTGGCAACCTGACTACGGATCTGCCTAAGAACGCCCACGCGATGGGAAAGAACTGGCAGGAGTATATGTTTGAGGGAATGCCCGTGGCTGCTGCAGTCACTTTGCTCTCCAAGATTCAGAGTGACGTGCGCTATGCGGAGGGTGAGGTGCTTCACAACCTAGTATCGAACATTGACCTGAAAGATATCCGTGTAAACAAACTCGATGCTTTCGTGATTCCCGAGAAGACAACGCTCTATCCGGGCGAACAGTTCTCGGCCAATATTGTGATGGCTGCCGTGGATACCACGCAGACACCGGAAATCTATGTGAATGGGGTGCGTATCAACTCTACAGGCAAGTATTCGTTTACGGCCGGAGGTGTGGGTGAGCATTCTTTCCAAGGCTATCTGTTGACGCGTAATGCAGCAGGTGAGGATATCCGTCGTAACTTCCTGCAGAAATATACGGTGATTCCTGCTCCAAGTGGCGCAACCGTGGCTGCAGACCTGATGAATGTGCTCTATGCCGGATACCAGAATCCGATGAGTGTCAGCGTGCCGGGTGTTCCTGCCAATTCCGTTTCCGTGACGATGTCTGGCGGTTCACTTTCCGCCAAGGGCAATGGTCATTATGTGGCCGTTCCTGCCGCCGTGGGTAAGGATGTGGTCTTTACCGTATCGGCAAACGACAAGGGTAAGGTACGCCAGATGGGACAGGTCACCTTCAAGGTGCGTAAGTTGCCTGATCCTACACCTTATATCGTAGTGGGTACAGACCGTTTCAAGGGCGGTAGATTGGCCAAGGCTTCGCTGATGAGTGTAGGCGGTATCAAGGCTGCCATCGACGATGGTCTGCTTGATATTGAGTTTAAGGTGACGGGCTTCGAGGCGGTATTCTTCGACAATATGGGTAATGCCGTGCCGATGGTCAGCAACGGTTCTGCATTCTCCGAGCGTCAGAAGGAAGCATTCCGCAAACTATCGCGCAACCGCCGTTTCTACATTTCCCGTGTGACGGCTATTGGTCCTGACGGCCTCACCCGCAAGTTGCCTACCTCGATGGAAGTGATTGTGAATTAACATGAAAATGATTTTAAGTAAAAATAATGATGAACAGAATTGTTAATATAATAGTAGGAATTGGGCTGCTTTTAATGATTCCTTTGTCTGTTTCGGCTCAGCCCAGGGCTCGCCAGACCCAACAGGCACAGCAGAAGCAGCAGGCAGGTCAGACATTGACGACCCGTGCACAGATTTCCTTCCCCACTTCGGCTGCTATGTCGGAAGATGTGGTTTGGCGCCGCGATATCTATCGCGAACTTGACCTGAACGAGGATGCCAATGCCGGACTTTATTATCCTGTAGAGCCCATCGGTTCGCAGATGAATCTCTTCACTTACATCTTCAAACTGATGATGACCGGTCAGGTGCGTTGCTATGAATATCGGCTTGATGGCAATGAGGTCTTCACTGATTCGGCACGCGTAAAGCCTCTGGCTTTCCTCGATAACTACCATATCTTCTATGAGAAGACAGCCAACGGCCGTATCCGGTTGGACAATTCCGACATCCCTTCGCGCGAGGTGAAAGGCTATTATGTGAAAGAAAGTGCCTATTACGACCAGGCTTCGGCTACTTTCCACACAAAGGTGCTTGCCCTATGTCCCATTATGAGTCGTGAGGACGATTTCGGTGATGGAACAGCCAAATATCCGCTCTTCTGGGTTCAGTATGACGATGTGGCGCCCTTCCTTTCAAAGCAGACCATTATGACGAGTAATCTGAACAATGCCGCTACCATGTCGGTTGATGATTACTTTACCAAGAACATGTACAAGGGCAAGATTTACAAGACCACCAATATGCTGGGTCGCACGTTGGCGCAGTATTGTCCAAGTGATTCTGCTATGACGCAGGAGCAGAAGCGTATTGAGGCTGAACTGGAACAGTTTGAGAAGAACCTCTGGGGTGACCAGGCCAAGAAGGATTCTCTCGATAGTATTGCCAAAGCACAGAAAGATGTGAAAGGCACGAAGAAAGCTAAGAACCGTCGTGCCGGTGGTTCTGCTACGAAAAAGGAGAAGAGCGTGAAGTCTCGTCCTACTGCTTCAAGTAGCAGCGCAGCCCGTGTGAGTGTACGTCGTCAGAGACATTAAAGGATAAGAATGGAGATGATCGGAAAGAACGTAGTCCTTCGAGGAAGAAGATGCCTGATAATGTTGGCATTGACAGCCATTCTTTGTCATTTGCCATTTGCCAGAGCCTCGGCCCAGATCAAGCTGGGTGTCAAGGGAGGTATTGATGCCTCGGAGATGTCGTTCAGTGGCGATGTCTTTAAGAAGAGTAATCGTATGGGCTATTTTATCGGTCCCGTCTTGAAATTCCCTTTATTAGGTCTCGGATTTGACGTCTCAGCCCTGTATGCTAAGCGGAATGTGGAACTGAAAGGTTCTATAGAAGGTGAAGAAGGGAAATATAAAGTCAGCGATAAGCAGATACTCATTCCTGTCCATGTGCGCTATGGCTTGAACTTCAATGGAGGTGGCATCTTCGCCTTTGCCGGACCGCAGTTTGGTTTTGCGCTTGACAATGATGAGGATAAAGACCTGATAGACAATGTGGCCTCCTGGCGTTCAAAGGATTCCAATCTCAGCTTTGATTTAGGCGGTGGCCTTACTTTGGGAAAATTGGAGGTGACCGTCAATTATAATGTTCCGTTAGGTAAGGCTGGTGAGGTACGTGTGAAGGATGCCGCTGATCAGGTGTTGTCAAAAGGAACCTATAAAACCTGGAAAATCAGTGCTGCCTATTTCTTCTAGTCTCACTTGAAACCTGGAACCTGAAACCTCATGTTATACGTTGATGTCCTACTACCGTTGCCTTTGGAGGGGCTATTTACCTATGCCGTTCCTGAGGAGATGGAGGCGCAAGTCAGATTTGGCGTGCGCCTCGTAGTGCCTTTAGGGCGTAGTAAGACTTATGTGGCCATTGCTGTAAAGATACACGGGCAGCAACCTGAATTCAAGGTAAAGCCTGTCCTGGAAGTAATGGACGAGGAACCCATACTGACTGAATCACAGTTCAAGCTTTGGCGTTGGATAGCCGGTTACTATATGTCTCCACTTGGAGAAGTCTATAATGCGGCCATGCCATTGGGACTGAAACAGCGTGACGGCTTCAAACCGAAGATGGAAACCTACATCACGCTGACTCCTATATACCGTAATGAGCAGGCTCTGCATATCGCACTTGACCAACTGGCCCGTTCTCCCAAGCAGCAGAAAGTCTTTATCGATTATCTGGCATTGAGTCATTGGGACGAATTTCCAGATGAAAGGGCAGAAAGACAAAGGAGTGAGGTTTCCCGTGATGAACTGATGAACTATAGCCATTGCACGTCAACGGTGTTGAAGAATCTCATAGAGCGGAAGATGCTGATGACCTATGAGAAGGAGGTGGGGCGTTTGAACCATGCCGGTGAGCCGCATCTTAATCAGGTGAAGCCGTTGAATGAGGCTCAGCAGGAGGCATACAATCAGATACTCTTTTCATTCCTTAGCAAGAATGTGACGTTGTTACACGGGGTCACTTCCTCTGGGAAGACTGAAATCTACATCCATCTGATCAGACAGGCTCTGGAACGCCATGAGCAGGTCCTCTATCTGTTGCCGGAAATCGCGTTGACCGTTCAGATTCGGGAACGGCTTCAAAAGGTGTTTGGCAGTCGTTTGGGCATCTATCATTCTAAGTATAGTGATGCCGAGCGCGTGGAAATTTGGAAAAAGCAACTTTCTTCAAATCCTTATGATGTCATTTTGGGGGCTCGCTCTGCCGTTTTTCTTCCCTTTCAGAAATTGGGCCTCATCATCATCGACGAGGAACACGAGACTTCTTTTAAACAACAGGACCCGGCTCCCCGCTATCATGCCCGCAGCGTGGCTATTATGATGGCGGCTAAGATGGGGCAGGGAACGGATTGTAAAGTCTTGCTCGGCACGGCCACTCCTTCCATGGAGAGTTATTATAATGCTGTGAATGGGAAGTACGGTCTGGTAACACTGAACTCACGCTATCAGGACATTCAGTTGCCGGAAATTCAGATAGTGGATATCAAGGACCTGCAGAAGCGCAAGATGATGCAGGGACCTTTCTCTCCCATGCTTTTGGGAAGCATAAAGAAGGCATTGGCCGCCGGTGAACAAGTGATTCTTTTCCAGAACCGCCGCGGCTTTGCACCGATGATAGAATGCCGCCAATGCGGCTGGGTACCTCATTGCACGAATTGTGATGTGTCGCTCACATTCCATAAGAACATTCAACAACTCACCTGCCATTATTGCGGTTACACATATCAAGTGCCTACTGTCTGTCCTTGCTGCGGAAGTACGGAACTCAAAGGACGCGGCTATGGTACAGAGAAGATTGAAGATCAGGTGATGGAGATTTTCCCCGAGGCCCGTGTGGCCCGAATGGATCTTGACACCACCCGTACCCGTTCGGCATATGAACGGATAATCAGTGATTTCTCAGCCGGGCGTACCAATCTGCTCATCGGTACGCAGATGGTGTCGAAGGGCTTGGATTTTGATAAGGTTTCCGTTGTCGGTATCCTGAATGCGGATTCCATGCTTAACTATCCTGACTTCCGAGCCTATGAACACGCTTTTATGATGATGGCGCAGGTGAGTGGAAGGGCTGGACGCAAAGGTAAGCAGGGATTGGTACTCTTACAGACCAAGAGTCCGCAATTACCGGTTATCAATCAGGTCGTACACAATGATTATGTAGGCTTCTACAAGGATTTGCTGGAGGAACGGAAATCATTCCGCTATCCGCCGTTCTATCACCTTATTTATATATATATGAAGCATCGCTACGATCAGACTGTCAATACGGCAGCCATTGAAATGGGCAGCCTGCTTCGTCAGTGGTTTGGCGACCGGGTGTTGGGGCCTGACAAACCCTCGATAGCCAAGGTGAAACAGCTGAATATCCGTAAGATCGTTCTGAAACTGGAGAATGGAATCGACATGAAGCGGGTGCGTGAATATCTGAATCTGGCACAAGATAAACTGCTTAAGGAAACGCGCTATAATTCGCTTCAGATCTATTTTGATGTCGATCCCTTGTAGAACAATTGTCCTTACGGTTAAGTTTAGTGTTCCGTTTCTTACAATTATGCGATGTTTTGTATAAAAAGCAAAACGGAAGTTAAAAGTATTGAAAAGGGAAGGGCTGGTTAGGCATTGGTTCTTTTTTACACTAATTTTGCATGCGGATAACAGCGACAAACGCTGTATATGCGTATTTTTATATTAATCCTATTAAATATGAAGAAAAGTTTGACTCTAGTGCTTCTAATGGCGCTTTGTTCAGTTGCAGCCCACGCTGGCGGACTGATGACTAACACGAATTACCACATCGCTTTCGACCGTATGTTTGCACGCGGTGCAACGACGGAGATCGATGCAACCTTTAGCAACCCAGCGGGTTTGGCTTGGGGACACGAAGGCTGGCAAATGTCACTTAACTTTCAGAAACCCTGGCAGTATCGTAACATCAAACTGGGTGATACCAAGTACGAAGGTAAGGCTTCTGCCCCCATCGTTCCTGCCCTTTTCGCTTCCTATAAAAAAGACCGTTGGGCCGTATCGACGATGATTGGTATCGTGGGTAGTGGCGGCTTTGTCGAATACAAGGAGGGCGTACCTCAATACAACCTCATGGTGAAATCCGTACTGGGAGCGATTATACCACAATTAAACCAGCTGCCTGGAATCAATGTTCCTGGTGATTATACTCTTGATACAGAGATGAAAGGTAAGCAGTATATTTATGGTGGACAAATCAACTTTACCTATAAGGTGCTCGAATGCCTTTCTGCAGCCGTAGGCGTCCGTGCCAATTATTATGACGGCTACTATCGCGGACACGTCATTGCAAATGCACAAAATGATTATGGTCAGCTTGCCAAGCTTCTACTCGATGTCAACCAAAAAGGCTGGGGCTTCACACCCCTTGTGAGTATCGACTTCCATCAAGGTCCCCTCACGCTGAGTGCCCGTTATGAGTTCCGTACAAAGCTTAACCCCAAGAACGAAACCAACGTTCTCGATGCCGGTCTTGGCAATGGCTTGGTTGCAAAGGTTGCTGCCGTACCTGTTTATGGTGAAGCAACATTGGTAAAGATAAAAGAAGCATTGGAGCCTCAATTAGCAGGTGCAACCGCTGCTTATCAGGATGGTGCCCGTACACGCTACGACATGCCTGCGTTGCTCAGCGTAGCTGCAGGCTACGAGTTCACGCCGAAACTCCGTGCTGCACTTGAGTATCACTTCTTCGACGACAAGAATGCCAAGATGGCCAACGACCGCCAGAAGGAACTGACGCATGGTACCCATGAGATTCTTGCCGGTGTGGAGTACGACATCAATGACAAGTTTACCGTTAGTTGTGGCGGCCAGCGTACCGATTACGGTCTGAGCGACGGTTACCAGCAGAATACCTCCTTTGCCTGCGACAGCTACTCCGTGGGTCTTGGTGGCGCATGGAACATCAACGAAAAGGTGCGTCTCAATGCTAGCTACTTCTGCAGCATTTACAGCGATTACGAGAAGCAGGCAGCTTACGGCACAGAGACCTACAGCCGTACCAACCACGTGATTGGCGTGGGTATCGATTATAAATTCTAAGGTTTTAGCCAGAAAAGCAAAGATGCAGGATTCAAGTGAAGTTCTTGAATCCTGCATCTTTGTATGTATGGTAATTAGAAACTGAATTCTACACCCAGGCCCAATACTCGGTTGGTACGGGTGAAGGAATCACCTACGATGGTAGCTCCTGTTGTTGGGTCGGCAGTCGTCACTTTGTCGTAGTCTTCATAGTTGGTCTGGAAGTAGGCTGCCGTCACCTTGATTTTCTCTGTTGGCTTGTAACTTACACCGAAACCGAAACTGTAACTGTTCACTACGAACGACATATCGTTCATATAGTCATCAGTAAGTTGGTAGCGGGTGAGCTGGCCACCGGCAGAGACGTTGAATTTCTCATTGATGTCCCATTCGGCACCTGCAAGATACTCGTTGGTGTCACCGTCGAGTTTCTTTTCTGAGTGGTTATACCAGTGGGCCTTGGTGTCGAAATAATGATGATAGCCGGCATTCACACGCACATTGGGAACGACGCTCCATTGTGCACCTACGGTGAGCAATGCAGGGGCATCCTCATCAACCTTGGTTCCGTCCTGGAACTTGTTGACGGCTTCTACCTCCATGGCCTTCTCCAATGTGGAATTGTTCTTCATTTTCATCTGCGTATTGAATTCATATTTGGCAGCGAAGTTGAAGGGACCGGTTTTATAGTCAACACCGATGATGGGAGCAATGCCGATGCCGGTCTGGTTGCTCATCAGGTTTACGCCCAAGGAGTATTTCTCCAGAGGAGCCAGTTGCTCGAGTGCTCCCTCAGCCTTTGCTTTTGCTGCGGCATACTGTTCCGGTGTGTAGACACCCATCTGAGTAGCGAGTTCAGCCTGACCTAACTGTTTGTTAATATTGCCAACGGCTTCATTCAGGAAGGTGTCGAAGTTGACATAACCGCCCTGGGTCTTCACCTGGATATTGCTCAGGCGTGCCTTGTAAGAAGCGTTTCCATAGAGTGCACGCAGACCCCCATAGACTGACAAATGTTCATTGATCTTATAGGCGGCACCTAATTGGAAACCGAAGTAATACTGGCGGCCGCGCATATAGGCATCCGCGTCATAACCCTGAGCGCCGAGCGGTTCCAATTGCTTGGCAATCATGCCCACAGCACTTTCGAAAGAACCCAGGCCGTTCTCAAATTCGCAGACACCACCTCCGCCGGGAATGGAGAAGTTGAACTGCACGCTCCAGTTGCCTGTGTTATAAGCTGCCTGAACGGAGGGAATAAACGGGGCGTCGGCAATACCTTCAAAAGTCTTACTTGTTTTTCCATCGTTTTTCTTTCCCAACGCGAAGAGGGGATTGGTGGAATTAATGGTACGTGTCTGATGGGCGTACTGCCAGTTGATGGCCAGATGGAAACCTTCTGGCATAAATACCACACCGGCGGGGTTGGAATAAACGCCATCCAAGCCAATGGCTGCATCGCGGGCGGGGTTCTTTAGAAATTCAACGCTTTGGTTGGTGTTTGTAAGAATACCACCAGCCATAGCGGTGGTTACGGTAGCGAGCATCACTGCTACGCTGATAAATTTAACCTTATACATCTTAATAACCTTTAAAAAACTTGGCTGCAAAGGTAACTATATTGTTCGGAACTTCACTGTTTGCGCACACATAATTAACATATTTTATGCACAACAAGACCGATTTTGTGCACAAACGAGCGGTTTTGTGCAGAATTTTTAAAACACAAAGATACGGAGGCACGAAGAATTACAGAGAAAAGAACAAAAATCTTCAAAAATCTGACATAAATCTTGTGCACACTTAGGTAATCACCCCCCGCCCTATAGGGAGGGGCAAGGGGGAGGGTCTTCTTTTTTAGCTTTTCTTTTTCAGTTCAGGATATTGGATGCGGGTATGGTAAATACTCTTCAGACGATCAATCAGTACCTGTTTGGCCACGTTGATGTCGTGGAACGTAATGGGACAATCCTCGAAGTAGCCTTCGCTGACTTGACCGTCAATCAGCCGGTTTACCAGGGCGGAAATACTGTCTTCTGTATATTCGGGCAGAGAGCGGGAGGCTGCTTCCACGGTATCGGCCATCATCAGGATGGCCTGTTCGCGAGTGAACGGATTGGGCCCGGGATAAGTGAAGAGGTTCTCGTCAATCTTCTCTTTGGGGTGTTCGTTTTTATAGGAAATGTAGAAATACTTGGTTTTGCCTGAGCCGTGGTGAGTGGAAATAAAGTCCTTGATGATGCTGGGCAGATCGTATTTCTCGGCCATTTTCAGTCCTTCGCTGATGTGCGAGATGACAATCTGTGCGGCTTCGGTGCGTTCCATCTTTTCAAGTGGATTCACACCCGCCTGATTCTCTGTGAAGAATGCGGGATTGTACATCTTTCCGATGTCATGATAGAGGGCGCCCGTACGAACCAGTTGGGCCTTGGCGCCAATCTTGTTGGCTATCTCCGTGGCCAGGTTTCCAACGGTGATGCTGTGTTGGAAGGTGCCAGGAGCAACCTCCGAGAGTTGGCGAAGCAGGTCCTTGGAAGTGTTCGACAACTCAATCAGCGTCACGTTGGATGTGAATCCGAAGGCTTTCTCTACAATGAGCATCAGCGGATAGGCGAAGAGAAGCATCACACCGTTCACGACGAAGTATTTGTACATATCATGATCCATCTGCCAGATGCTGTTGTCTTGCATCAGTTGCAGGGCCAGATAGGTGATGCAGCTGCAGATGGTTACGACAATGGCCGTCTTGAACAATTGTGAACGGTTGTCGAGTTCACGCAATGAATAGATGGCTGCCAGTCCGGCTACCAGCTGGATGATGATGAATTCATACTGATATTTCACGGCGGCCGCACAGAGTAGAATCATTACCACGTGTGAGATGAAGGCCGTTCGGGAGTCCATGAACACGCGGATGAAGATAGGTGTCATGGCAAAGGGCAGCGCATAGACGCTGAAGATGTTGTGCTCCATCATCAGCGACACTATGATGGGGAAGATGGTGATGAGCGAATAGAGCATCGTGATGGAGCGCGGCTTCTCGAAATAGTCCTTGCGGAAAAGGGCCAGGTAGATGGTGAACAGCGACATCAGGATGGTGACGAAGATGGTCTGTCCAGCAATCGTGCTGCTGATGGTACTCGAGGAAGCGGAGCGACGTCTCATCTCGTGCTCGAAACTGCTTAGTTCGCGGAAGGTCTGCTCGTCAACGATTTCACCGCGGTCGATAATCTTCTGTCCGGCCAGCACCATGCCGCTTGCTCTCGGAATCGTGCTCAGCAGGTCGTTTCTTTCTGTTTCCGACCGTTCTTTGTCGTATATCAGGTTAGGCCGGATGTATTCATTCAGGTTACAGCGCTGTAGGGCTTGTCTTTGCAGGACAAGTTTCTCATCCTGGAAGAGTTGCTCGTAAGCGGCAATCGTGGAATAGATGCAGTTGATCTGCACACTTGAGGCCGTCTTTCCACTCACCACACGGACGGTGGAAGTCGTGTCCTTGCCGATCCTGGAATATTCCGGCGTGCTCATCACGCCTGCCTGATACAGCCGGTGGAGTCTGTCGGCTATTATTTCAATATATTCAGGTCCAAGTCCGGGAATGCCGTTCTTGAAAGCATTCCTGAAACTGGCTATCTGTTCGTCCTCTATGTTTTCGTTGTAATTATAATATGGTTCAAAAGCCTCCAGAATACTGTCGCGCTCGTTTTGGATAGCCTCGTCGGTCTTGTAGATGGGGAAGTCGAAATTGGCTATCAGCGAAGAATACATCCAAGGCTTGCCCACGTCATAACGGAACTGTGGTCCGCTGTTGCGGGGCAGGAACCATACGATGATGATGACGCTTGCAACGATGAGTGCAATGCGTGTAAAGAAATTGCGCCAATAATGGCTTTGCGTGGAGTTATTTCTTGCCATAAATGAATGCAGTTCTGTTTTACTCTGCGAAAATACGAAAAATTCTCGCATAATTGGCAAAAAAGTCGTACTTTTGCAAAAAATTTATTCATTTTATGTCAGAAAGAAGAGTTAGAGTGCGTTTTGCACCCAGTCCGACGGGTGCTTTGCACATAGGAGGTGTACGTACTGCATTGTATAATTATTTGTTCGCCCGTCAGCACGGGGGTGACCTTGTATTCCGTATTGAGGATACCGACTCGAACCGTTTCGTGCCCGGTGCTGAGGAATATATCATCGAATCGTTCAAGTGGCTGGGTATCAAGTTCGACGAGGGCGTGAGTTTTGGTGGCCAGTATGGTCCCTATCGCCAGAGTGAGCGTCGTGATATCTATAAGGAATATGTAGAGAAACTCTTGGCAGCCGGTAAGGCCTACATTGCTTTCGACACCCCGCAGGAGCTGGAGGCTAAGCGCAATGAAATCAAGAATTTCCAGTATGATGCCAGTACACGTGGCATGATGCGCAACTCCCTGACGCTGTCGAAGGAGGAAGTTGATTCCCTGATCAGCGAAGGACAGCAGTATGTGGTCCGTTTCAAGGTTGATCCGGGTGAGGAAGTTCACGTTCAGGACTTGATCCGTGGGGAAGTCATCGTTAAGAGTGAGATTCTCGATGACAAGGTGCTGTACAAGAGTGCCGATGAACTGCCCACCTATCACTTGGCCAACATCGTGGATGATCATCTGATGGAAATCTCCCACGTCATCCGTGGTGAAGAATGGTTGCCCAGTGCTCCCCTCCATGTGCTGCTTTACCGTGCCTTCGGATGGGAAGACACTATGCCGCAGTTTGCCCATCTGCCGTTGTTGTTGAAGCCCGACGGCAAAGGAAAACTCTCCAAGCGCGACGGCGACCGTCTTGGTTTCCCCGTGTTCCCCTTGGAATGGCATGATCCCAAAACGGGCGAGGTGAGCAATGGATTCCGTGAGCAGGGCTATTTCCCCGAGGCTGTCATCAACTTCCTGGCACTCTTAGGCTGGAATCCCGGTACGGAGCAGGAGATGTTCACGTTGCAGCAACTGGTGGAGGCTTTCGATATCTCCAAGTGTTCCAAGGCCGGTGCCAAGTTCGACTATCAGAAAGGCATTTGGTTCAATCACGAATATATCCTGCAGAAGAGCGACGACGAGATAGCCGAACTCTTTGCGCCCATCGTGGCCAATAATGGTGTGGACGAGTCTTTGGAGCGTATCACGCAGGTGGTTCATATGATGAAAGACCGTGTCAACTTCGTTAAGGAACTGTGGCCTCTTTGTTCTTTCTTCTTTATCCCGCCGATGGAGTACGACGAGAAGACTGCTAAGAAACGCTGGAAGGAAGATTCCGCCAAGGTTCTCGGCCAGCTCTGTGGAGTTTTGGAGCGTATTACCGATTTTAGCGTCGAAGGTCAGGAAACCATAGTGAAAGATTGGATAGAAAAGATGGGCTATAAACTCGGCGATGTGATGAATGCCTGGCGTTTGGCACTTGTAGGAGAAGGCAAGGGCCCCGGCATGTTCGACATCTCGGCCTTCCTCGGCAAAGAAGAGACCATCCGCCGCACGCGCCGTGCCATTGAGGTTTTAAAATAAGCGAGAAGCATGATATATAACATTGCAATGTATTTCGTCCAGTTGGGCGTAGCCATTGCCGCAATCTTCGACCATAAAGTCAGATTGATGTGGCGTGGAGAGCGTGCTGCTTTCAAGACCTTGAAGCAGAAGGTTGATCCCAATGCCAAATATGTATGGGTGCACGCTGCTTCCCTCGGTGAGTTTGAGCAGGGCCGTCCCATCATCGAGCGTATCCGACTGGAGCATCCGGAATACAAGATTCTGCTCACCTTCTTCTCGCCTTCAGGCTATCAGGTGCGCAAGAATTACCAAGGTGCCGACATTATCACCTACTTGCCCATCGACACGGTGACCAATGCCCGCCGGTTCCTGCGCACGATTCGTCCCGTGATGGCTTTCTTCATCAAGTACGAATTCTGGTACAACTATCTGCATATCCTGAAGCATCGCGGTGTTCCCACTTATAGCGTAAGCAGCATTTTCCGTCCCGACCAGATTTTCTTCCGCTGGTATGGACGGGCCTATTCGCGTGTGCTGAAGTGTTTCACCAAGTTCTTTGTTCAGAATGAGGAGAGCCGCCAACTGTTGGCCAAGATTGGTATCACGGAAACAGAGATTGTGGGTGATACCCGCTTCGACCGTGTCATGACCATTAAGTCATTGGCCAAGCAGCTGCCAATAGTCGAGGCGTTTACAACCCCCCACCAACTCCCCCGAGGGGGAGAGCCAGCCGATCAGGAAGCCTCCCCTCGGGGAAAGGCTACGGGTAGGCGAGCTTGCTCGGGAATGGCTTTGGAGGGGGTCTTTATTGCCGGTTCTTCCTGGCCTCCCGATGAAGACATCTTCATCCGTTACTTCAATGAGCATCCTGAATGGAAACTCATCATCGCCCCGCATGTCATAGGCGAAGACCATCTGCATCAGATTATCTCTAAACTCTCCATTCCCGAGCAGACCTCTTCCCCCTCGGGGGAAGTTGGAAGGGGGGTCGGAGGTCGTCGGGTCGTTCGCTTCACCCAGACCACCCGCGAGGAGGCAGCCAAGGCCGATACGCTTATCATTGATTGCTTCGGACTGCTGAGCAGTATCTACAACTATGGTAACGTGGCCTATATCGGCGGCGGTTTCGGTGTGGGCATTCACAACACGCTGGAGGCAGCCGTATGGGACATGCCCGTCATCTTCGGCCCCAACAACAAGAAATTCCAAGAGGCTCAGGGACTGAAAGCCTGTGGCGGCGGTTTCGAAATCAAAGACTACGACGAGTTCGCACAGTTGATGGAACGTTTCGCATCCGATGAGGCTTTCCTTAAAGAGAGCGGTAGCAACGCTGGTCATTTCGTGAAAGACCAGGCCGGTGCCACCGACAAAGTCTTAGCTTCTGTCAAATTATAATCGTTTATTACCTTCAAGGCCGCTATTTTTCCCGCGCCTAATTGTCGCTTTAGTGGGGAAATGGTGGCCTTTGCATATATGGCTTTCATTCAAAACCTGTACCTGATTCTTTTTCTTGTTTTGAAAATGGATTTCAAATAAAAAAGCGATTTCTTTGTAACAAATTCGCGGAAATACACGTATAAACAGATAGAAGCGTTTATCGATGACATTTTGAAAGTAAAGAAATCAACAAATAACAATAAAGAATATGAAGAATTTATCTGAAACGTTTAGTCCTTTGCGGACTGTGAGAAAGTGGGCCGTTTGTGCCGTGTTAGTATTCGTGTGTGCTAATGTCCAAGCCCAAAATGCGAACTTCGAAGAGTTGGCAAAGATTAAAGGCGTGGAACATGTGCAGGTCAATAAGGACATGATTAAACTCGCAGGCATGGAGGGGAAAGGCTTGCAGTTGGGCGATATGGAATTTACACCCGAACAGGGTAAAGGAGCGGATTTCTATGATCAGTTCGACAATATCAAAGTCTTCACGTGCGAACAGAAAGGCAGCGTCAAGAAATTCACTAAAACCGCCCTGAATCTGCTGAAAGGCCAGGAATGGGAACCGCTGATGGACACGAAAGATGATGATGGTGAAATCGTGAAGATCTATCTTTCGAAGAACGGCGAGCATTCTACCAACGTCCTCCTGGCAGTTGACGAAGAAGAGGCCCATCTGGTAGTCATCAACGGAACGTTCGACTTTGCCAAAATGATGCAGGAGGGCATGAAGGTTAAGACCGAAGTGAATGACACTAAAGTCGAAATAAATAACTGTACAAAAAGCATAGAGAGATGAAAAAGATATTATTGTCATTGGCATTGTTGCTCTGCGTGGGCAGTTCGTTCGGACAGACCGCAGAGAAACTGATGGAGAAATACAAGGCGTTCCCGGGTGCCGAGTATAAAGATAATACGGAAGAAAGCCGTCAGGAACTGTTGGAAAGCGAAGCGAAAGGGAAAAGTGGCCTGAGCGCAGAAGACTATGACTTTATTCTGAAGCATTTCAAGAAGTCGGAGCAAGTGCAACTGAAATTGGATGAAGCCCAAAAGGCACAACTGGAAAAGGACATTCAGGCGCTGGAGGGCTACGAGATGCTCTTTACGCAGAACGACAACACAGAACCTGAGGAGGGCAAGAGCCTTGTTCAGAGCATGATTAACTCGATGTTCAACCCTGATTTCCAACTCCGTTTTTATGGAAAGGTGAAAGGCAACATCATCGACGGCTTAGTTGTCCGCTGGGACATTTGGGGAAAGGTGGCGTTAGCCTATATGGACTGTAAGCTTAAGAAAGAACACTTGATGAAGGCTTTCTTCGAAGGCTACAAGGTCAATTTTGAGAACGGTATCGAGGTAACGGATATGAAAGATGTCGTAAAGGAAGCGAAAGACGGCAATGTGCTGTTTGTCATTGACGGAAAAGAACATCCAGAACTCCGTTCCTTGGATGAGGCCAAGGAGTATATGAAGAAAAACGGTTTCCACTTCAACCATGAAACGTGGGTGGTAGGCGGGCGTGTGAAAGAGAAGTACCCCCATACCGACAAGAAGGTGGTCATTGAATATACGGACGAGCCGAAAAAATAACTGAATGGACGCACGGGAGTTCAAGCAGCGGTTCATGCCCCACTACAGGTTGCTCTATCGGGTGGCTTACCACCTGACGGGCAATGCGCAGGATGCGGAAGACCTGCTTCAGGACTTGTACCTGAAGCTATGGCAGAAGCGCGACGACCTGCCTGACGAGGCGATGAGGGATGCTTATCTCGTGACCATGATGCGAAACCTGTTTGTTGACCAGCGGCGACTGAAACGACTTGATGCCTCGGCGGAACTGAAGAACGGCGACGATCCCCCAGATGAACGGAATCTCGACCACCAGATAGATGCGAGAGACGAGGTCAGGCAACTGGAAGGGCTCATCAGAGAACTATCCGAAAGAGATGCCAAAATCATCCAGATGCACGTGGTGGACGACCGCTCCTACGAAGAGATAGAGCGCGACACCGGACTCTCGCAAGGCAATATCCGCATCATCGTGATGCGAACGAAAAAGAAACTTAAAGAACAATTTGATAAATTCACGAAGACATGGACGAACTGAATCTGAAAACGTTGGAACAAATCCCCATACCGGAAGGTTTGGAGGAACGACTTTCGGCCAAGATAGATGAGTGGGAAGCCCCAAAACCCCTCCCCCAACCCCTCCCGAGGGAGGGGAGCTCAAAAAGCCTCCCCTCGGGGAGGTTGGAGGGGGTTGTTCGGTGGGTCGCTGCCGCTGCCTGCTTCGCCCTTGTCTTTGGTGTGGGATATCACTACCTGCAACGTGAAGAACTCCCCTCCTCTCGGGAGGGGCAGGGGGTGGGCCTTGCCGAACAGGACACTTACCAAGACCCTGTAAAGGCACAACAGGAGGCCGAACGTGCGCTTAACATGCTGGCCATGAACCTGAACAAGGGCATGGGACATCTGGAAAAGGCAAAAGCCCTGAGCGACAAGACGGAACAATCATTTTACGAGAAAATAAATGTAATGAAATAACATGAAACAGATTATCATAAAAACCCTCATCGGCATAATGGTGGCCACGTGCAGCCTCAACGCTAATGCCCAAGTAAAGGCATTCGAGAAATATGCCGATGCGAAGAACGTGACCTACGTGTATATCTCGAAATACATGCTTAGCATAGCGGGCAAGAACGCCACGCCCTCGGTTCCTGGCGTAGACATCAAGACCCTGGCCGGAAAACTGACGGGCATTCAGATTATCAATACCGAGAACAAAGCCGCTCAGGCGAAACTGAAGAACGACGTCAAAGGTATTATATCAAGAGACAAGTACGAGTTGCTGATGCAGATGAACGAGGACGACAGCAAGGTGAACATCTACCATTGTATCGCCAAACAGCAGTCGGCCGTGGTCATGCAGGTCGAAGACAAAGAGGAACTAACGCTGATGGTATTCTCGGGCAAGTTCACGCTTGACGATGTGATGAAGATGGCGCAATAAACATGGATGATACTCCCGTAGGGAGGAGTTTTCAAGTTTATGATATAGGATTTTTCCGTTTCAAGGGTGTAAGGGTGCAAAACCCCGATAAACACAGGCCTTGCACCCTTGTTCAGAGGGTGTCAAGGGTGTCATAAGGGTGTAACCAAGAGACCCACCCCGTCCCATTCCCGAGCAAAGCTCGCCTACCCGTAGCCTTTCCCTGATAGGGAGGGAGATTTGTCGTCATCGTTAGTGTTGAAAAATTCTCTAGAGAATTTTCTCCAATGCATCATCCGGTGGGGTGCAAACTATCATCGGAAAGGAGAAATTCTCTAGAGAATTTATTAACGCTAACCTGGAACTTGAATCTTGAATCCTCCCCCTCCCTAAACAGGGAAAGGCTACGGGTAGGCGAGCTTGCTCGGGAATGGGTTGGAGTGGGTCTCCTATGACACCCTCCTGACACCCTTGACACCCTTCTCAGGAGGGTGCAAGCCCAGTGTTTATCGGCATTATGACACCCTTACACCCTTAAACATAAAATTCTCGCGCGCACGCGCGAGAGAAACCGGATGTGGCAAGATATAAGTGAACACCGTGCACCCCGTTCAAATGTAAACGGGTTCCAGTGTTCACGCGCATTCGCATTGCTACTCTCCCCCAACAGCGGTCTGCAATTACAGAGCGACGGCAGTTACCGAGAAAAACTCGGCTACTGCCACAGAAGGGAAGAATTACCTTATATTGAGGACAATAATTAGAGTGAATACGACCTTTTGTGCGATGCTAAAGTAGATTGGGTTCATCTTTATAAAATGGGCAGTAGAGGAGGTGAAAAAAAACTATTGTTCTCGGCGACCGTACATTTCATACGGTCATCCTCATCCGCATGAACGGGGAACGGCACCTGTTCACCCCTATATTTATACGGGAGACTTCCCCCTTTAAATAAAAGTATTCCCGAAGGTTGCCCCTCGGGAACGTTTGTTTTATTTATTCCAATCCCTCATCATCGTCTGATAAGATGAACTGCTGTTAAGCGCTATATAATCTTCGTTGCAACTCAAAGTAATGCGCCCGTATATCGGATACAGACATTTGCAACCTTTCCTTAGCATCGCTCATGGAATTAAACTTGATAGTGATAAAGGTCTTCAGGTTATCAGTACCAAGTTCCTTGAAGCCGTTGCTGACATAGTATTGCAGAATAAGGTTGTCGAATTCTTGCTGCTCCTTGTTCAAAGAATCTACATACTGCTTCTTCACAAGTTCCACTCGCTTAGCCCGCTCTATGGGCGTCGATTCATAAGCGATGTATTCAAGCACATCGAGCAAGTCACATTTCTGCATCTTCAGCATGTTCTTCAAAAGATTCAGCTTATCCTCTGCAAACCCTGCTTCATCCAATGTCCTCAGCAGCTCCTCACGGGTTTCAGGGTTTGACCATTTTTCCCTGAGATCATCTGCATCAGAGAAGAAATCGGGTATCCTACCAAAGAGTTTCTTCACATACTCGTCAAGACTGATAAACTCGTCACCAAAGAATATCTTCTGCTCCCATGTCGTTTCAAGCGACAGTCTTCTTCCTGTAGAAAGTTTGATGTCTATAAGATTTGTTCTCGGCCCTTCACAGGTACATGGCAGGTTTCCGCAAACGGGGCACGGCTCAGGCTCCCTTACCATACCGCCATCGTCTTCAGGGGGTAACGCATACGGCGTCTTCTTCAGGCAAGTACAAGGCCAGTTGCCACAAACAGGGCAATATTGATCACCATCCCAGTCAGGGTCTTTGAACATTTCGCATGCACCTACAAAATCATAGATGGTGAAATAATACTTCTTGTCAAACAAGCGTGTACCACGACCGATAATCTGCTTAAACTCCACCATGTTCTGAACAGGGCGCATCAATACGATGTTACGCACGTTGCGGGCATCAACACCCGTACTCAACTTATAGGATGTAGTCAGGATGGTGGGCAACAATTTCTCGTTATCTTGGAAGGCTCTCAACGTTGCTTCCCCCACTTCTCCATCATCGGCGGTCACGCGTTCGCAATAGTTGTTGGCAGGGCGTTTTTTATGCTTGTTCACCATGTCGCGAACGATCATGGCATGCTTCTGAGTGGCACAGAAGATGATGGTCTTTTCGTCAGGGTCAATCTTGTTCAGCAACTCCTGCACACGGTGTTCGTCACGCTCCTTTATCTGTATTCTGCCATTATAGAAATCCGACTCCGAGTAAACCTTTTCCATGTCTATCTCTCCGCTCTTCACGATGTCGCCTTCCTGATACTTGTAGTCGTCAATGTTGCTCGTAGAGATATCAACACGGAACGGAACAAGGAAACCGTCTTCAATGCCTTGTTTCAGCGAATAGGTATATACAGGCTCTCCAAAGTAGGCATAGGTATTGGCATTGACCTTTCTTCTTGGTGTGGCAGTCATGCCGAGCTGATAGGCAGAATCAAAATATTCCATCAGTTTTCGCCACTCGCTTTCATCATTGGCTCCACCACGATGACACTCATCAATGATGATGAAGTCAAAGAAATCGCGCTCATACTGCATGTAGTATGGCTGGTCATCTGCACCTTCAGGCAACGTGATACCTTGTTCCTCTGCCTTTTGCGCATTGGGCGACGTCATCATCGTCTGGAAGATGGTGAAATAGAGATTTCGGGCTGTGGGAACCTTGTAGTTGTTCTTTTTCAACTCCTTGGGTGTTACACGACACATCGCATCTTCTGGGAATTGGTCGAAGTCGTTGATGGCCTGATTGGCAAGAATGTTCCTGTCGGCAATAAACAGGATTCTTGGAGCACGTTCAACACCTTTTGTGCACCACTTCGTCTGCGTCAGTTTCCAACAAATCTGGAAAGCCGTGTAGGTTTTTCCCGTTCCCGTTGCCATCGTCAGCAAGATACGGTTTTTCTGCTTGGCTACAGCCTCCAGTACGTTCTTGATGGCTATCTCCTGATAGTAGCGAGGTGAACGGCCACCGCTGCGATTCAAAGCGCAGAGATTGAACTTATCGCGCCAAGGGTTCTCTTCGGGGAAGGTCATCTGCCACAAGTCCTGTGGCGAAGGGAAGGTGTCGATATCATGTTCCTTGCTGGGTATGATATATTCTCCCTTATTGTTCTTGATGCCCATGTCGATGAACCATATCTCATCGCCATTGGAACTATAAGTATAACGAATCTTCAGGGCGTCGGCATAGAGCTTTGCTTGGTCAACGCCTTCTGCCACATCCTTCTCGTCGCTCTTGGCCTCTATCACGGCAAGTTTCTGCCCCTTGTATTCAAGGATATAGTCAGCCTTCTTCGGGTTCTTATGGCCAGTGGTGGTGATACGGCCAGGCGCAATATAAGCACTCTGTTCCACCAGTATCTTACTTCCTGGAACTATCCCCCAACCAGCATCTCTTAGCTTCGGGTCAATCTTATTAAATCGTGTCTGCGCTTCGTTCATATTCTTCAAATAGTTACTTTCCAATAGCCTGTCTTGTTGCTGCCTACACGGACAATAAGTCCCACTTGTTTCAGTTTGGTAATATATGTCTTGACTTGGCGTTCCGAAAGACCAACTTGCTCACCAATCATGGCTGCATTGAAACTGCTGTTGGCTTTGATAACTTCAAGTACATTAATGGCTTTTCCGGAAAGTTCTGGGAATTTATCGTGCAGTTTATCGTGCAGTTTATCGTGCAGTCGGTCTTGAACTTTATTAGGAACTTCTGTTTCTTCTGTATCCTCATAATGCTCCATTGCATCGAGCAAGCATTTCAGCATAAACTCCACGAACTTAGTACTCTCACCAGCTGCATCGCTCTGGGCAATGACATGATAGTATTCCTGCTGATGTTCCTTCACGATAGTTTCTACAGGCAGCCACGCAAAGATACCCTTCCAACGAGCGAGCAACATCGTTTGCCAGAAACGGCCCATACGTCCATTACCATCAATAAACGGGTGGATAAACTCAAACTCATAATGGAACACACACGAATGAATCAATGGATGCTCTTTCGTTGTTTTCACCCAATGGAAAAGGTCGCCCATCAGTTGTGGCACGCGATCAGCAGGAGGCGCCATGTGAAGGCAGTTTCCATTCCCGTCAAACACGCCCACACCCTCCTGACGGTAGTGGCCTGCCTGTTTCACCAGGTCTTTCATCATCAGCTCATGAGCCTTCAGCAGATCTTTCTCCTTGAGGGCATCCAGTTGTGGCATCAGTCGATAGGCCTCAATGGCGTTCTTCACTTCCTGTATCTCGTCAGGAGCGCCCAACACTCGTTTACCGTCAATGATGTCCGTCACTTGTTTCAGCGACAGCGTGTTGTTCTCGATAGCCAGCGATGAATGGATGGTTTTTATCTGATTCTTCTTGCGCAATATGGGCGAAGGAACGTTCTCGCCTAACCGGGCATTGATAATGCCTACCTGTTCTGATATCCCTGAAATCAGATGCAGCATCTCCGGCGTTATGTTGAATGGTGGCTGATACATATTCTTATTCAAATACTTGTCGTAATATTGCTTGTTTCAATGCGTCACACTCCTGAGAAATCTTGTCGTAGTTCGCTTGGAGGAGGTCAACCTTGGATTTGAGGGAGTCGAGAGTGGCAACGATGGATTGCTGTTCGGAGAGAGATGGAATTTTAATAAGAAAATTCCTCAAATAGCCCAATGATACAAATTTTTGGGTTGTACCTTTTGATTCATTCTGCATTTTTAACAAGACATTATCATTTAACAAATAATATCTTAAGAATTCGCCAGATTGATTAGAAGGAACCTTAAATAATGCCATATTCTTAATTGCATAATTGGGCTTTTCCTGAACATAAACAGGGTTTCCTATTGTTCCTATCATAGCGAAAAGAACATCTCCAATATCAACTTTACTTCTATTATTTATAGCATTATAATCCTCCTCTGAAATAAAACTTACATTAGACATATCCAATATACCACCTCTTAGATTCTTAGATGTGACTAAGGGATAGCCTGTTTCATGATATTTAGGACTATCATGAGTTCCGTCACGAACATCATATAAATCAGAAAACTTTTTCTCTTCCCACCCTTCTTTTGGTTCAAGCATTTCTTTGAGTGATGCTTGGAAGATGGCTTTGGCTTCATTGAGGGCTTTTTCTGCATTAGCCTTCATCGCATCTATCTTAGCAAAGGCAGAGTCAAGATAATCAACGATGGATTGCTGCTCGGGGAGAGAGGGGACGGGGACCTCAAGATTTTTAATCTTAACCTGTGAAATATTTGGCTGAGCACCACCTTGTGCCTGAGAAGCAAGGAATTCTTTTCTATAACAGAAAAAGTAATACAAAAACTCTGGCAAGAATTTGTTATTGGGTAATATACCGCATACAGCTTGATTAGACGTGGATTCTATTTTTAATATCCCAACTTGTGCGGCTGTTGCACCATACATTGCGACTACTACCGTATCTATCGGATAATACTTTGCAGAAGAATTCGCTAAACCTGTCTGAGTTATGAACATTTCAGTTTCATAAATATATTTCCGGCATACTTCACCACTTCTGAGCCATGGTATATTACCATCTTGATAATACTCCTTGACATTCTTTAGCGGAGTTCCACCAGAATAGGTTTTGCAGAGTTTTCCTATCGTACTATATTCCCACCCTTCTTTCATGCCTCGTCTATTTAAATTCGTTTTTAGCAGTAACAAGATTATTCTTAATAGCTTGTAAATTACTGATAAAACTTCTATACAGTTCGTAGTCTCTTTGGGGCTTTTCTTGGTGGAACTGCTGAGTTACCAGTCTCTTCCATTCACCACTAAAAGCCATATCAGAATTGTTTATTTCTTTTATACCATTCCATTCCTGTTGGGCTTGTTTTGCCATAAGGATATTGCGTTCTATTTCAAGTTCAACTTGTTTTATAGATGCGTCAATCTGAATACGAGCCAGTTCTTTTATGCTTTCAATCTGTCGTGTAGCCTCCTTTGATGTCTGGCGAGAAGACCAGATGGCGATGCCTATTGCTACCGCTGAGAATAACAATGACAAAAGTTCCTCCCAATTATAACAAGTCATAGCATCTTTAGTATTTCGTTCAACAACTGCTGATTTTCGGTATTGAGAGTTACTATTTCATCAGCAATCTCGCTGGGTGTGCGCTCATCTACCTCTTCCACTTTATTGGGGTTCTTCACGCTCAGGTCGCAACTGTCATCGAGGGTGCTCACATCGAGCGTCCACGAATGTTCACTCTCTCCCTGCGTCTTCTGTAAGGTAAGGAACTCTTCCATATCAGCCTCGGTTAGCGGCTGCGTCTTGGTGAAGTGCTTATCTACCTGATAGTACCAAATCTTCTCCGTCGGCTCGCCCTTGGTGAAGAACAAGACAACCGTCTTCACGCCAGCACCCGTGAACACACCTGATGGAAGGTCAAGGATGGTGTGAAGGTTGCAATTCTCCAACAGCATCTTTCTGATGGCACTTGCGTCGCCATTGCTCAGGAAGGTATTCTTGATGACTATACCTGCCCGACCACCAGCCTTCAACATCTTGATGAAGTGCTGCATGAACATATAGGCGGTTTCTGAAGTGCGAATCTCAAAGTTCTGTAACACCTCGCCACGCTCGTTGCCTCCAAATGGGGGATTAGCCAAGATGACATTCTTGCGGTCGCTCTCCTGAATCTGACTGAGGTTCATCGCCAGCGTGTTGCCATGTGTGATGTTGGGGGCAGAAACGCCGTGGAATATCATGTTCATCGTGGCGATGATATAGGGCAAGCCTTTCTTCTCCTTACCATAGAAGGTCTCTTTCTGCAAGATTTCGTGGTCCTTCACACTCTTGATTTTGTCCTTCATATAGAGGAAAGCCTCGCATAGGAAGCCGGCCGAACCACAGGCAGGGTCGTAGACCGTTTCGCCTATCTTGGGGTCAACCACCTTGATGATGCTGCGAATCAGGGGGCGTGGCGTGTAATACTCACCACCATTACGGCCTGCATTACCCATGCGCTGGATGTTGCTTTCGTAGAGCACCGTCATTTCATGCTTGTCCTCAGCGCTCTGGAAGTGGAGTTCATCAATCATGTTGATGATCTCACGCATATTGAAGCCGGAGCGAATCTTGTTATGCAGCTCGCCGAAGATTTCACCTATCTTATATTCAAGACTATCTGTCTGAGTAGCCGTATTCTGGAAGTCTTTGAGGTATGGGAAAAGTTTCTGGTCGACAAACTCCACCAGATCGTCGCCACTCATGGCGTTAACGGTATCCAGCACCATCTTACCCGTCTGCGGGTCGCGCTTCTTGGGCGTTGCCCACTGGCTCCAACGATAGAAGCCCGAGACGAGTCGCTTGTAAGTCTTGCCTTCCAGTTCTGCCTCATCCTCTCGCTCCGTTTCCAGGTCGTCGAGGTATTTCAGGAACAGCATCCATGATTTCTGTTCCAGATAATCCAATTCACTACCACATCCCTGTTCCTTCCAGAGAATCTGGTCTATAGCTTTGAATGTATTTTCGTATTTCATTATTTCTATGGTGATGTCTTAGGAAATTTATTCTTTGCAAAAATAGCAAGAAGAATTGAGATTGCAAAATTTTGAAATGACAAATCGGATTTTATTTGTTTTCTCGGGGTTATTCCTAGAAACGTAGTGTAGACAAAACAACTACATATCGTGTAGACTAATTGACTACACTTTTGGATTGGGGTGTAGACTAAATGACTACATAATTGGGAGACCAATAAGAAACCCCTCCCCGATTGTTACTTTCTAAATGAATAAGAAATCCCGTGAGGTTTTGGTACTATCACGGGAATTTTTTACTTTTGCAGCTTAGAAAAAGAACAGACAGATAATGGCAAACATTCAAATCATACAAGGTGACTTTGAGAAGAAGCTGAAACTTCAGTTCGCTCCTGGTATCAGGGCAGGTTTTCCCTCACCAGCTGACGATTATACCCACGAGACACTGGACTTCAATCGTGACCTCATACGCAATCCTGAAGCTACTTTCTATGGAAAAGTGGAAGGTGACTCTATGATAGAAGCTGGAATCAATGACGGTGACATTGCCGTCATCGATCGTTCCATTGAGGCAAGGGACGGTGATATCGTCGTTGGATATATCAATGATGAATTCACCATCAAGTATCTCGACCTCCGCCACCGCAAGGAAGGCTATATTGAGCTGCGACCTGCAAACAAGGACTTCAAGCCCATCCGCATCGATGCCGATGATGAGTTTGAAGTATGGGGCGTGGTGGTATGGACTATCAAGAATTGGAGAAAATACTGATAAGGAATGTACGGCATCATTGACTGCGATAACTGCTACGTATCTTGCGAGCGTGTCTTTCGGCCAGACCTGAAAGACAAGCCCGTTGTCGTTCTCTCTAACAATGACGGCTGCGTGGTGGCACGGTCAAATGAAGCCAAGAAGATGGGAATTAAAGCAGGAACGCCCTATTTCCAACTGGCAGAGCAGTTCCCTAACCAGAAGATTGCCGTATTCTCGTCTAACTATGAGCTGTATGGTGAGCTGACAAGCCGTGTGGTTTCCATCATTCGCAAGGAGGCTCCTGCCTACTTCCGCTATAGCATCGACGAGTGCTTTGTCTATCTCGATGGCATGGAGCATCTGGACTTGAAAGCTTGGGGCGAAAATCTGCATAAGAAAATCAAGCAGAGTGTGGGAATGCCTGTAAGCATCGGTCTTGCGCCCAATAAGACCCTTGCGAAGATGGCCAGCCACTTTGCCAAGAAATACCAGGGCTACCGCCATTGCTGCATGATTGATTCCGACGAGAAGCGTATCAAGGCATTGAAACTTTATCCCATCGGTGAAGTCTGGGGCATTGGGCGACGTTATGCAGCACGTCTCGAAGCTCTTGGTGTAAAGACTGCCTATGACTTTGCAGAGCATAACCAGAGTTGGGTACGCGCCACATTTAACAATATTGTCATTGAGCGTACTTGGCGAGAACTGAACGGTGAAGACTGTGTGCCCAATGAAGAAATGGCCAAGAAGAAATCCATCTGTACCAGCCGTTCCTTCAACGGCATGATTACAGACCTCGACGGCCTCCGTACCCATGTATCGAACTATGCTGCCCGATGTGCTGAGAAGCTACGCCAGCAAGGTACGGTCGCATCCATCGTAGGCGTATTCCTCCATACAAATGCTTTCCGTGAAGACCTGCCCCAATACTGGAACTTTCAGGAAATGCGGCTTATCACGCCCTCCAGCTCGACCATCACCATTGTCAAGGCTGCCAATGAGGTTCTTCAGAATCTCTATCGCCCCGGCTATCACTATAAGAAAGCAGGTGTCATCGTCATGGGAATCGGGCCAAACAGTCCTATTCAGCAAGATTTGTTCGACATAAATGCGGAACAATTCGAGAAGATGAAACGACTGGATGCTGTTATTGACCGCATCAACAAGGTCAATGGAACTGAGACCATTGTGCTTGGCAGTCAGCAATACACTCAAAAAGACGGCAAGGGAAAGGCCAACGTCTTTGCCAATGCCATCAAGCATGATTTCAAGAGTAAGAATCCGACTACTCGCTGGAGTGACCTTATCGTATTGAAATGACAATACGCCAAAAATGAAAGCACGCCATCCTCACGGACAACGTGCTTTTTGATTTGATTATGAGAAACGCGAGACTTCCCTTTAAAGGCAGCTGACCACGCCGAGCGAAGTGAGCAGGGCCGTGAGAGCGGCAATAACCATTTGGATGATTGCCTTGATGATGTCCTTTTTCATAATCTTTCAATTAAGGTTCGGGCTGCTCATCCTTTCCACGCTCCTCAATCTCGGCTGCGTTAGCCAGGTCGGCGGTGTTCTGAAAGACAATTGGCAGAATTTATCCATACCCAAGATCCTGCTGCGCGAGGATGGAGTTATCGTACTATCTACAAGATGGTCCAACTATACGATACATATTCTACATCATCCTTCGCATCATTACTGGCAGAAACAGATATGAAAGCCTATAAGGATATTGTGCCATTTGAAACGGCACAAAAAATCGGAGGGACTGGTTTTTGATTCCTTTGGCAATAAACATCAAAGTGGACGAGCGTCGGTTCTCCGTTCACAGAATACACGTAAGAAAAGTTTTTCCTGTTTATGCTATCACTGCTATCACCTGTGCAATCACTATAAATTTCATTGCAACGTACTGAAAACCAACCAAATATCGATAGCAGTAATAGCAGTGACAGCAAAATGGAGAAACTTTTTCACCCTCCGATAATCCAGTTCATTGAGTCGATGATTAAGCCAATGAAATAAAAGAGACTCCACCCTTACCAAGAGCAGACGGTAAGGGTGGAGTCACGATATAAAAGGGGCGTTTAGCCGATGACGACTAATTTATTGTCATTGGTGTCGTATCTGACGGGATGGGCAAAAGAAATGGTTTTACCGTCATAGACGGCAGAAGCATCGATGCCGCGACGTAGGAACTCATCGATAAGGGCTTGGTCATGATAGGCTCGCATGGAGGACCATGCGCGACTCTGCGTTTGCGTGTTGAACAGGGTTACTAACTCGGGGATTTGTTTGTCCGTGAACTGCAGGGCAAACTTAATGTAATAAATGTCATTGATGTTGTTAAGCATAACTTTGAATTTTTGAAGTTTGTAAATTTGTTTACTTCCACATCGTACTGACCACCGTGGCTGTATGCTTTTTGACTTAGCTCGGTTGGCGAGTCCATCTCATAGGATGACTGCTCTTGATGTTTCGGCAACAAAGGTACTACAAATTCCCCTAACCTGCAAATCTTTTTCTTCGAATTAATCTGATGGAATAAATCGCAAAAACCGTTGCGAGGGATGAACTGAAAGAATAAATGCAAGAAATTTTGGAGGTTCAAGAAAAAACCATTATATTTGCATCGGAAACGTTAAAAGTACCAATGGATGGAAATCATACTGAACGATTATCACAAGAAAGTGAATGCCGAAATGAGGCAGAAAGTGGCATATTGGAAAGCGCATCCACTTTCGCGCAGCGAGTCCTTGAGGAGATTGAGGCTCTTGCGGGAACAACGGCTTGCAAATCAGTCCAACTGGTAAGACTCAAGAAATGGGCACAAGAGCAAGGCTGTTGGTTTGATGACCATAGTCAATTTGGCGATTTCTTCGACCGTGGGTCGGAGAACGAGGTCTATTTATCGACAAACCAAAATGAAATCATCAAACTGAATGATTTTCGTTATTCTGACGATAACTTAACCTCTTTTTTTGAGCGTATCAAAGCACATAACATGTACTTTGATGCATGTCCATACCAAATGATAGGTTTTGCAGAAAATCGTGATGAACAAATTTGTGCGGTACTGGTACAGCCTTTTATTGTTGAGGCCCGTCTGGCAACAAAAGAGGAAATACACGATGAATTTATCCGGCTTGGTTTCCACCCAGAGGATAATGGTGAGTATTATTCCAACGGACGGCACGACATTTTTGATGCCGTAGATGGTAATGTATTGGTGGACGAAGAGGGGCATTTGTTTTTTATCGATACCATTATCTATCCTGCCGATACTGGCGGCTATGAAAAATACAGCAGTCTGTCGCCACGGGCAAGCAAAAAGTGAAGATAAAGTATCCAAGGACCTTTTCGTTCTTTGGATTGCCCTGGCTGCTCTGGGCTGTGCCGCCGTGAACCTACACATCTCCCTGAATATGCTGGGAAGGAAGATCTGGAGTGAACCCCAAGGTTTCTTTATTTAACTTACGGACGTTTCTTTCTCCACGGATAACACGCTAAGTTACCTATGGCAATCTTATGATGCCCGATAGAAATAACTATGCTCGGAAAAATTATTCGGATGTAATATTATGAGTTGCTTTCTGGATTTTCCAGCCGATGGCGGCCATGAAGATGGCCATCAAGGGACTGATGAGGTTGAAGAAACAGTAGGGGAGATATGTGAGGGTGGCGACGCCGAGGATGGTGGACTGCGTCATGCCGCATGTGTTCCAGGGAATGAGTACGGAGGTGACGGTGGCCGCATCCTCGCAGGTACGGCTCAGCAACCGCAGTTCATAACCCTTTTTTTGATAGGTTTCCTTGTACATGTCGCCGGTGAGTACGATGGAAATAAACTGGTCACCGGTGGAGATGTTGAAAAAGAGGCCCGTAAAAACGGTGCTTGCCACCAGACTCAGGCGGTTGTGGACAAAACTGATGATAACGCGCGTGATGCTCTGGATCATTCCGCTGGCCACCATGACAGCTCCGAAGCACATGGCACAGATAATCAGCCAGATGGTGTTGAGCATACCGGCCATTCCGCCGGTCGAAATCAGTTCATTGAGTGAGACATCACCCGTCTCGATGTTGGTGGCCCCGTAGAAGGTCAGGGCAAGTCCGCGAATCAGCGAAGCGGCATTTAAGTCTTCTGTTCCTGCTATCTGGGAAAGGATGTGGGGCTGCAACACCAATGCGACGATGCCGGCTATCATCGCCGAAAGAAAGAGTACGATAAGCGACGACATGCGGCGGGCAATGAGGAGGGCCGTCAGCAAGGGTACGAGCAGGGTCCAAAGTGAAATGTTGAAGGTGTGTGCCAACCCGTCGGTGTAATGGCTTACCTCCAGAACGGAACTGCCGTCGTTGCCCAATCCCGAGAAGAAAAAAATGATGAGCGCGATGGTGAACGAAGGAACGGTAGTGAAGACCATATAGCGGATGTGCTCAAACAGATCAACGCCCGTAGCTGATGAGGCCAGGATGGTCGTGTCGCTCAGCGGTGACATCTTGTCGCCAAAGTAGGCTCCGGAGATAATGGCACCTGCCGCCCAAGCCTCGGAAATGCCGAGGGCATGGCTGATGCCTAAAAGTGCCACGCCAATGGTGGCAATCGTTGTCCACGAACTGCCGGAGAGCACCGAAACCAACGCGCAGATAATACAGGCGCTGACGAGAAAGAACTGTGGCGACATAATCTGCACCCCATAATATATTAAGGTGGGCACCACGCCGCTGATCATCCACGAACCCGACACCATGCCTACGGCCAGCAGAATGACAAGCGTGATAGACACGTTGCCGATGGTTTTAATGATCTGCTTTTCGAAGGTGTGCCAACTGATGCGATAGACCGTCATGGAGATGGTCACGCAGACAGCCGTGCCCAAAAGGAGTGCCACCTGACTTCCACCTGTGAGCGAATCGCTACCGAAGAGGGAAATTACCGTGATGAGCAGTCCGATAAGTACTATAATCGGAATGGCGGATATGAGCGGGTGGGGATAATCTTTCATGGGGTGTCAGGAGGTGTTCGTGCTGTGGAGGGATTCTATTCTTCGCGCTCGCGATACCAGTCCATGTATGCTACGTAGTGGGCAGCGTTGTCGGTCTGTCCCGGACGTACTTTCTTGATAAACTTGGCAGGTACGCCGCCCCATATTTCACCGGCGCCCACCTTGGTGCCTCCAACGACTAAAGCCCCGGCAGCCACGATGGCTCCTTCGCCAATCTCACAGTTGTCGAGCAGCGTGGCACCCATGCCGATAAGGGCGTGGTCGTGGATGGTGCAGGCATGCACGGTGGCATTATGGCCGATGGTCACGTCGGAACCGATGTTCAAAGGCCCGATCTTGTAGGTGGTATGCAGACAGGCACCATCCTGTACGTTCGTCCGGTCACCTATTTTAATATAGGCCACATCGCCGCGAACGACGGCATTGAACCATATGGAACACTCGTCGCCCATGGTCACTTCGCCCACGATGGTGGCATTCTCACTGAAATAGCAGTTCTTTCCCCATTGGGGTTTCAGTCCGTTTACTTCTTTTATTAAAGCCATGTCTTGGGAAATTGAGAAAATGAGAAATTGAGAAAATGAAAAATAAAAAGAATGAGAAATGATTGCTTACGTGCAGCCAATTTCTCATTCTCTCATTTCCTCAATTACTAAATGTCTTACAAGTTCGGGTTGATCTTGTTCCACTCAGAGATGGGAGGAACAATGTTCAGCGTAACCAGTTCGTCGCGCATCTTGCAGAGGTGCTCGTAGCTCTGGTCGAGCTTGGCATTCTCCTCGGGAGTACCCTGGGGAACTTCATACTTGGCACCTTCGGCGGTCATGGTGGTCTTCATGGCCATCATGATGTGGTCATACTTGTCGGTCTTCACGTATGTTCCAACGGGGAAGCGGAAAGGCTCACCGCCCATGGCTGCGCGAATCATCTCAACAGAGAGATAAGAGGGGCTCTGGAAAGAAGAGCGTCCGCGGAGCTCGATAATCTTGGCACCGCCCTTAGTAACGTCGGTCTTCATCTGCTCCCATTCAGCCTCGGGGAATTCAGCGGTTCCGATGATGTCGGTCAGCTTGCGGCCGGCAATCTCCACATGGCTTCCGAATACAGCCATCTGCTCACCATGGCCACCATAGGTAGCGCAACCGGTGATATCGTCCTGCATAACATTGAATTTCTTAGCCAGTGCACTCTGCAGACGAGTGGTGTCAAGGCCAGCGAGGGTTGTTACCTGACCGGGTTTCAGTCCGGAATAGAGTAATGTCACGAGACCGGTAAGGTCAGCGGGGTTGAAGATGATAACCACATGCTTCACATCGGGGCAGTACTGCTTGATGTTCTGGCCCAGTTCCTCAGCAATCTTGCAGTTGCCGGCGAGCAGGTCTTCACGGGTCATGCCAGCCTTACGGGGAGCACCACCGGAAGAAATGATATACTTCGCATTGGTGAAAGCCTCCTTGGCGTCGGTGGTGGCGGTAATCTTCACGTTACCGAAACCGCTCTGGCGCATTTCCTCAGCCACACCTTCCGGTGAGAACACGTCATAGAGACAGATGTCGTTTGTCAGACCCATCATCAGGGCTGTCTGAACCATGTTTGAACCAATCATACCGGCTGCGCCGACGATGGTCAACTTGTCGTTAGTTAAAAATGCCATAGTGTTGTATAATTAATCTGTTAAAACTTTACTATGGGGGCAAAGTTACGAAAAATCCTTGGCATTCTGACGGTTTTCAGATAATTTATATGTTATTTAAATTAAAAATACGACTGTTTGCAAAGTGGGCGTGTCAAATTTTTCCTATATTTGCATCCAGAACATACATTGAATGGAAAACAAGGGATTATATTGCTGGACGATGGTGGGTGTCAGCGCGATGCTGCATTTCCTGGTTGACGGTCTGTGTCTGTGCAGCCTGTACCTCCTGATGAATGCTTCTTTCGAGATGCTCCATTTCTTCGGCTTCTTTGTTGTCTATAATGTACTGGCATTCCTGACGCAACCTCTGACGGGTTGGTGGGCTGATCGTATGGAGCAACGTCATTGGCTGTTGCTTCTTTCCGTGGCGTTCCTGACTCTGGGTGTGCTGACCGTATCTTTGCTGAATGCCCCTTTGTCGGCATACTACCCCGTTATAGCCGTCGTAGCTTCAATATTCCTTGGCATGGGTAACTCGCTTTTCCATGTGTGGGGAGGAAAGCAGGTGGCCATCAGGACGAACAATGACATCAGGGCTTTGGGCGTGTTTGTTTCCACAGGTGCCTTTGGACTGGCGGTATCGATGGCGTTTTTCTCATGGACTGTCCTCTTCACATTCCTCTTGCTCATCTGTCTCTTCTCCCTTCTCTATCTGAGATTGGAAACGAGAAATGAACTCATAAAGGAGTCTGCCTCCCGATTTGATCATCCCTCATCTTTCATCCCTCATCCTTCATCTCTCATCCTTCTCCTGCTCATCATGGCATTCGTGATGCTGCGTTCGTTTATGGGTAGTTCCTTTTCCTCAGGACTGGGAAAGACAGGGACGCTTATTCTGCTAGTGGGCTTCTGCGGAATGCTTGGTAAGATGGCAGGAGGATGGGTAGCCCGATGGATGGGAAATATCAGTACTTTCGTGGTGGCTTTGTTGGTGGCTGTGGGATGCTGGCTATTAGGCGGTACAAGGCAGGCCATTCCGCTTGTGGGACTTCTTGCTATCAACTGCACGATGCCTGTGACACTCTATTGGGCTAACGGTCTGCTGAAAGGCAGGGAAGGTCTTGCCTTCGGACTATTGGCTGCAGCGCTGATTCCCGGTTACTTACTTTCAATGCTTTCTGTGTGATGATGGAAATGATGGTGATATTGATAATGCCGTTAGTCCTGACGATACTTATAGAGTTGGGTGTGCTGCTCCTCATGGGAGAACGGCAAAGGCGGATACTTTGGCTTTCAGTGGTGGTCAATGTGCTCACCAATGTGCCGCTGAACCTCTCCTTGTTTTATTTAGAAGCCGACGACATGACCGTTATCGTGGGCGAGCTCGTTGTCGTGGTAGTTGAGGCGCTGTGGTATTATGCTGCCCTGAGGAAATGGAAGAAAGCCATGGTCTATAGTGTGCTCTGTAATGCCATCAGCTTCCTTTCAGGACTGCTGCTCTTACTACTGTTATTGACGTTCCTCCATTCATACTAGCGACTTATAAACTCATAAACTTACAAACTCATAAACTCCAAAATTATGAACATTGCTTTTTTAGACATCGCGTATCCTGGTCGTCCTCGACATCCGAGGTTTCCGCGAAGAGTGATTGACACCGTTGAACAGGTGAAAAAAGAAGTGGCCGACACCGCCGTACAGGTAAAAGATGCCGCGAAAGACTCGGTAGCACAGTTGCAGGATTTTGTCTCGGGAGGAAACTCCGGTTCCGACGACAACACTATGCTGCTTTGGGCCATCATCGTGGTGTTTGCCGCCTTGCTGCTCTGCCTCTGGTTTGCATACAGCTATCGGCAAAGACTGAATGTTTCTCGCAGATAAGAGCTGAATGGCCATGAATCAGGCAAGTACCATCAGCCAGCGGCTCAGTGACTTGCGGGAGGTGATGCGGCGAGAGCATCTCGGAGCGTTCATCTTCCCAAGTACCGACCCCCATAACGGCGAATACGTTCCCGATCACTGGAAGGGACGAGAGTGGATTAGCGGATTTGACGGATCGGCAGGAACGGCAGTAGTGACGATGGACAGTGCCGCCCTTTGGACTGACTCACGTTATTTCATTGCGGCTGAAGAGCAATTGGCGGGAACTGAATTCCAGTTGATGAAACTAAAGGTTGAGGGTACGCCGACTATAGCCCAATGGTTAGGCCAACAGTTGGAAACCACAACCAACAATACACAGCGGCCGGAGAGTACCGAGGTAGGTATTGACGGGTCTGTGTGTAGTGCTTCAATGGTGGAACAGCTCATTATCGATCTCCGTCGGGAAGGCGGTCTTACGCTCCGTACCAATCTGGATCCGTTAAAGCTGATATGGCACGACCGTCCGCCAATTCCTGAGAATCCTATTGAGATTCACCCCCTGGAAATGACGGGGAAGAGTTGCCGGGAGAAACTGACGGAAATCCGTTCGGAACTGCGGAAGAAACATGCCGACGGTATGCTGGTGGCGGCCCTTGACGATATTGCCTGGACGCTGAACCTTCGTGGAAGTGACGTGCATTGCAACCCCGTCTTTGTCAGTTATCTGCTCATCGATACGAAGAAAGCCACGCTATTTGTAAACCGGAAAAAACTCACTCCCGCCGTGGTCAGTTATCTGCAACAAGAAGGTGTCGGAGTGGACGATTACGAAAGGGTAGGACAGGGGCTGAAAGACTATTTCGAATACAACATCCTGGTGGATGCTGACGAAGTGAACTATTCACTTTATAGAAAGGTGGAACGCCCCATCGTGAAAGAGGCGTCGCCCATCCCTTTCTTAAAAGCGGTGAAGACCGACGCTGAGATCGAAGGTTTTCACCGTGCCATGATTCGCGACGGCATAGCGATGGTGAAGTTCCTCCGTTGGCTAAAGCCTGCCGTGGAGGCTGGGGAAGAGACAGAAATGTCTGTAGACCGTAAACTGACGTCGCTAAGAGCCGAACAAGAACTCTACCGCGATGTGTCTTTCGATACCATTGCCGGTTATCAGGAGCATGGGGCCATCGTACATTATGAGGCTACGCCGGAAACGGATGTGAAGTTGCGTCCTGAAGGCTTTCTTTTGCTCGACAGTGGCGCTCAATATCAGGATGGCACCACCGACATTACGCGTACCATAGCACTCGGACCTTTGACAGATGAACAGCGGCGCGTCTATACGCTGGTGCTGAAAGCTCACCTGCAACTGCAGAACCTGATTTTCCCCGATGGGGCTTCAGGTACTCAGCTTGATGCCGTGGCCCGAAGGGAAGTGTGGCGCGAAGGGCTGAACTATCTGCATGGCACCGGTCATGGTGTGGGCTCCTATCTGAATGTCCATGAAGGTCCCCACCAAATCAGGATGGAATGGAAACCTGCTCCGTTGAAGGCCGGTATGACGGTTACGGATGAGCCGGGCATCTATCTGGAGGGGCGTTTTGGCGTCCGCATAGAGAATCTGTTGCTTGTGGTGAAACATTCCGAGACCGAGTTTGGGCAGTTCCTCACCTTTGAACCGCTCACCCTTTGTCCGATTGACAAAACTCCTGTTATTGTGGAATTGTTGACGGAAGAAGAGCGACGATGGCTCGATGACTATCATCGGATGGTTTACGAGAAACTGTCTCCTTATTTGGATGATGAAGAACGGGATTGGCTGGAAATCCAGACATCATGCATTTAAATGAATGTCAAAAGATTGAATTTTGACTTAATTTCAAAAAAATTGTGATAAAAACTTGGTGGTTTGGAAAATAAGCAGTAATTTTGCACCCGCAAATAAAATCTGCAACTGAAATAACAAGAAGTTTAACACATAAAATTGAAATCAAAAGCATGATTATTGTACCAGTTAAAGATGGTGAGAACATCGAAAGAGCACTGAAGAAGTTTAAGAGAAAGTTTGAGAAGACCGGTGTCGTGAAGGAACTTCGCCGCCGTCAGCAATTTGACAAACCTTCTGTTCTGAAGCGCTTGAAGATGGAGCATGCCATCTACGTTCAGAAACTTCGTCAGACAGAGGAATAAGCTACAGTAACATCCTTGTTGCTGAAATGAGATATAGGGGCCTGCCATGTGCAAGCTCCTTTTGTTGTTTGTGAATAATCGAAAAAAAACATCCTAAAATTTGGCAGTTACGAATTATTTATGTAAATTCGCTGCAGAAACAGAAACCAATGCTTATGTGGACTGAGGAATTCCTTGACTATCTCCGGCTGGAGCGCAACTATTCAGCGCTGACGGTACTCAAATATGAGACTTGTCTGAGGCAGTTTGAGGAGTTCTTTACGAATATGGGTACTGGTCTGGAGTGGGATACGGTGGATTCCGATGTCATCCGGGACTGGATGGAGCAGATGATGGACAAGGGCGAGAAGGCCACCACGGTGAACGGGAAACTGAGTGCTGTGAGATCCTTTTATCGTTATGCGTTGAGGAGAAACCTGATAGAACGTGACCCTGCCCACAGTGTGACGGGTCCTAAAAAGGAAAAGCAATTGCCTAAATTCATCCGCGAGAAGGATATGGACCGTCTGCTCAGTGATGATATGTGGACGGATAGCTATAAGGACATTTGTGCGCGTACCTTATTAATAACTTTCTATGAAAGTGGAATGCGTGTTGCGGAACTGGTCTCGCTTGAGGATGAAATGGTGGATTTTGTGAACCGCCAGTTGAAGGTCACTGGAAAGCGCAACAAACAGCGTATCATACCCTTCGGTAAGGAAATGGAACAGGCCTTGCGTGATTATATCACCATTAGGGATGAGCAGGTGGCGCGTCTGGAAAGAGGCTTCTTTTTGACGGACAAAGGTCGCAGGATGAGCATTCCTCAGGTGAGAAGGGTCGTGGAGATGCAGCTGGGGCGTGTGACAACCCAGAAAAAACGCTCACCTCATGTCTTGCGTCATAGCTTTGCAACGGCCATGCTTAATCATGAAGCCGGCCTGGAGAGTGTCAGGAAACTGTTGGGGCATGAAAGTCTGGCTACCACTGAAATCTATACCCACACAACGTTTGAACAATTAAAGAAAGTGTATAATAAAGCCCATCCGCGCAGTTGAAACACAACCGAGCGCCGGGCGTAACCTTATTAAAATTGGAGGTAACTATGGAAATTAAGATTCAGTCGATTCATTTCGACGCTACCGATCAGTTGAAGGCGTTCATCGAAAAGAAGGTCGCCAAGTTAGAAAAGTCATTAGAGGAGATTCAGAAAGCAGAAGTGCAGCTTAAAGTAGTGAAGCCGGCTACCGCTCTTAATAAAGAGGCCAGTATTTCCTTGGCCGTTCCAGGACAGTCGTTCTATGTAGAGAAGACTTGTGACACTTTTGAGGAAAGTATTGACCAGTGCGTGGATTCACTGAAGGTTCAGGTGATGAAATTCAAGGAAAAACGCAGTAACAGATAAAAAAAACTCCGAAAAATTTTGGAGATTAAAAAAAACGTTGTAACTTTGCAGCCGTTTTAGAGAACGTCCTGAATCAAGCGCCTCAGCGGCTGCAAAGATTTGCCTCTTTAGCTCAGTTGGCCAGAGCACGTGATTTGTAATCTCGGGGTCGTTGGTTCGAATCCGACAAGAGGCTCTCCAACGAACGGGAAGGAACGTTTGAAAAACACGGGTGGATACCAGAGTGGCCAAATGGGGCAGACTGTAAATCTGCTGGTTTTTACCTTCGGTGGTTCGAATCCATCTCCACCCACTTCAGTAGAAGTTTAGTTGCGGACTGTTCGCGTTGGTCGGACTAACAAACTTGCGGAAATAGCTCAGTTGATAGAGCACTAGCCTTCCAAGCTGGGGGTCGCGGGTTTGAGCCCCGTTTTCCGCTCTAATAAACAACGCTGCTGTTATAGCTCAGTGGTAGAGCACTTCCTTGGTAAGGAAGAGGTCCTGAGTTCAAATCTCAGTAACAGCTCTTCTGCTGAATATAATTGTATATTGTGTGAAGCAGAAATAACACGATTATTAATTTATTTAAATAAACAATTCAAGCTATGGCTAAAGAGCAATTTGTGCGCACCAAACCGCACGTAAACATTGGTACTATCGGTCACGTTGACCATGGTAAGACTACTCTGACTGCTGCTATCACGCTCGTGCTTTCAAAGCGCGTAAGTGGTAATGAGGGTAAGATTAAGTCTTTCGACCAGATTGACAATGCTCCTGAAGAGAAGGAGCGTGGTATTACTATTAACACCGCTCACGTTGAGTACGAGACTGAAAAGCGTCACTATGCTCACGTGGACTGCCCGGGACACGCCGACTATGTGAAGAACATGGTAACTGGTGCTGCTCAGATGGACGGTGCTATCCTCGTTGTTGCTGCTACTGATGGTCCTATGCCTCAGACTCGTGAGCATGTGCTGCTCGCCCGTCAGGTGAACGTTCCTCGTCTGGTTGTGTTCCTGAACAAGTGCGACATGGTTGACGATGAGGAAATGTTGGAGCTCGTTGAGATGGAGGTTCAGGAGATCCTCGCTCAGTATGAGTTCGAAGATGATACTCCTATCATCCGCGGTTCTGCACTTGGTGCATTGAACGGTGTTGAGAAGTGGGAAGACAAGGTTATGGAGCTGATGAACACTTGCGACGAGTGGATTCAGGAGCCTCCTCGTGCTACCGACAAGCCCTTCCTGATGCCTGTTGAGGACGTATTCTCAATCACAGGTCGTGGTACTGTTGCTACTGGTCGTATCGAGACTGGTGTTATCCACGTAGGTGACGAGGTTGAGCTGCTCGGTCTCGGTGAGGATAAGAAGTCAGTTGTTACTGGCGTTGAGATGTTCCGTAAGATTCTTGACGAGGGTCAGGCTGGTGATAACGTTGGTCTGCTGCTCCGTGGTATCGATAAGAACGAGATCAAGCGTGGTATGGTACTCTGCCATCCCGGACAGATCAAGCCCTTCAAGCGCTTCAAGGCTTCTATCTATGTGCTGAAGAAGGAAGAGGGTGGCCGTCACACTCCGTTCGGCAACAAGTATCGTCCTCAGTTCTATCTCCGCACCATGGACTGCACCGGTGAAATCACTCTTCCTGAGGGAGTTGAAATGGTAATGCCTGGTGATAACGTTGAGATTCAGGTTGAACTGATCTACGCCGTTGCTCTGAACCCAGGTCTGCGTTTCGCTATCCGTGAAGGTGGCCGCACCGTTGGTTCTGGTCAGATCACAGAGGTTTACGAGGACTAATCCTCCAGACTTCTCTAGACATTCTAGGACATCTAGTAATACTAGATAAAATGAGCCCCCGTTCTTTGGGCGGGGGCTTCTATACGGGAATAGCTCAGTTGGTAGAGCATCGGTCTCCAAAACCGAGGGTCGTGGGTTCGAGTCCTCCTTCCCGTGCTAATTCAGAAGATAATATGTTTAAAAAGTTTGTAAATTATTGCAAGGCTTGTTATAACGAACTTGCGCATAAGACTACTTGGCCCACACGTGCCGAACTTACTCACAGTGCAATGGTTGTATTATCTGCTTCCCTTATCATTGCTCTTGTGGTGTTCATTATGGATTTCGTGTTCCAGAACGTTATGCAATTAGTTTATCCAAGCTGATCGTTAGGAAGAAATGACTGAAACAGGTAAAAAATGGTATGTGTTGCGTGCGGTTAGCGGCAAAGAAGCCAAGGTGAAAGAATACATCGAGGCTGAGATTAAGCATAACCCACTCCTCCAGCAATATGTTTCTCAGGTGCTGATACCGATGGAGAAGCATGCTTCCTTGCGTAATGGCAAGCGTGTGGTTAAGGAGAAGATTTCTCTCCCCGGCTATGTTCTTGTTGAGGCGCAGCTGGTTGGTGATGTGGCACACACATTGCGCTTTATGCCAAATGTTTTGGGATTTCTTGGCGGTTTGGATAATCCGACGCCCGTGCGTCAGGCTGACGTAAACCGTTTGCTGGGTACTGTTGAGGAAACCGAGTTGGTTGAGGATGTGAACATCCCATACATGGTGGACGAGACAGTGAAGGTAACGGATGGTCCTTTCAGCGGTTTCAGTGGTGTCATCGAAGAGGTGAATGCCGAGAAACACAAGTTGAAGGTGATGGTCAAGATTTTCGGAAGAAAGACTCCTTTGGAGTTAGGTTTTATGCAAGTTGCAAAAGAGTGACCACATTGTTACGGATGTGAGTTCGTTCTTTTATATTTTCAAATATTTAATTATTAACAGAAGAAATGGCTAAAGAAGTTGCTGGATTAATCAAATTGCAGATTAAAGGTGGCGCTGCGAATCCTTCACCTCCCGTAGGTCCTGCTTTGGGTTCTAAGGGTATTAATATTATGGGATTCTGCAAAGAGTTCAACGCCAGAACCCAGGATAAGGCTGGTAAGGTATTACCCGTCGTTATCACTTACTACACTGACAAGTCATATAGCTTCGAGATCAAGACTTCTCCTGCTGCTGTGCAGTTGCTGGAGGCAGCCAAGGCAAAGGGCGGTAGTTCTGAGCCTAACCGTAAGAAAGTAGCCAGCGTGACCTGGGATCAGGTTCGTGCTATTGCTGAGGACAAGATGGCTGACCTGAACTGCTTCACTGTAGAGAGTGCCATGAAACTCGTTGCCGGTACGGCTCGTAGTATGGGTATCACTGTAAAAGGGGACTTCCCTGGAAAATAATTTATAACTTCAATTTTTAAGAAAAATGAAACTGACAAAGAATCAGAAGGCAGTTGCTGAGAAGATTGAAGCAGGGAAAGCATACTCTTTGACGGAGGCAGCTCAGTTGGTGAAGGAGATTACCACCACCAAGTTTGAGGCATCCGTTGATATCGATGTACGCTTGGGCGTTGACCCACGTAAGGCTAACCAGATGGTTCGTGGCGTTGTATCGCTTCCGAACGGAACTGGTAAGGTTACACGTGTGTTGGCTCTCTGCACTCCTGATCAGGAAGCTGCTGCTACAGAAGCAGGTGCTGACTATGTAGGTCTCGACGAATATATCGACAAGATCAAGAGCGGTTGGACAGATGTTGATGTGATTATCACTATGCCTTCTTGTATGGGTAAACTTGGTCCTTTGGGCCGTATTCTCGGTCCTCGTGGCCTGATGCCTAACCCCAAGAGTGGCACTGTAACTATGGATGTTGCTAAGGCAGTTAAGGAAGTAAAGCAGGGTAAGATTGACTTTAAGGTTGACAAGGCTGGTATTATCCACACCTCAATCGGTAAGGTAACTATGACTTCAGAGCAGATCTACGGAAATGCTAAGGAATTCATCAATACCGTTATCAAGTTGAAGCCTGCTGCTGCTAAGGGTACATATATCAAGAGTATCTATCTTTCTAGCACTATGAGTAAGGGTATCAAAGTTGATCCTAAGACAGTTGAGTAACTCTAAAATTCACAGAAAGCAATGAAAAAGGAAGTAAAAGATACTATTATTGTTGACTTGGGCGAGAAACTGAAGGAGTTTCCTCATTTCTATCTGGTAGATGTTACCGGATTGGATGCGAAGCAGACCAGTGATTTGCGCCGTAAGTGCTTCAAGAACGAAATCAAGATGGTCGTTGTGAAGAACAAGCTTCTCCACAAGGCTTTCGAGGCTTCGGAGATTGATTTTGAACCTCTCTACAGCACACTGAAGGGTAGCACCGCTGTTATGTTTACACAGACAGCAAATGTTCCCGCCAAGATGCTGAAGGAATACAAGAAGGCTGGTATCCCCGCACTCAAGGCTGCTTATGCCGAGGAAGGTATCTATGTAGGTGCCGACAAGCTGGAGGAACTCTCTTCTATCAAGAGCAAGAACGAAGTTATCGCAGACATCGTGGCATTGCTGCAGTCGCCTGCCAAGAACGTTATCTCTGCTCTGCAGTCAGGTGGCCAGACTATCCATGGCGTGCTGAAGACCTTAGGCGAGCGTCCTGAGTAAAAAAACGCTCAAAATAATTACATTTAACATTAAAAACAATTAAATTTTTAAATAAAATGGCAGATATTAAAGCTATTGCTGAGGAGTTGGTTAACCTCACAGTGAAAGAAGTAAACGAGTTGGCAACAGTCCTGAAGGACGAGTACGGAATTGAGCCTGCTGCTGCAGCCGTTGCAGTAGCTGCAGGTCCTGCTGCTGGTGGTGCAGCCGAGGCCGCTGAGGAAAAGACATCTTTTGATGTTGTTCTCGCTGAAGTCGGTGCTGCTAAACTGCAGGTTGTAAAGGCTGTTAAGGAGGCTTGTGGTCTCGGCCTGAAGGAAGCTAAGGATCTCGTTGACGGTGCTCCTTCAACTCTGAAGGAAGGTCTCTCTAAGGACGAGGCTGAGAACCTGAAGAAGGCTATTGAAGAGGCCGGTGCTAAGGTTGAGCTGAAGTAATTCGAGCTTACTTTTCAGAAAATATGGGTTAAGATCTCCTAGGTAGGGGGGTCTTAACCTTTTCTTGTCTAAATGACAGAAATTCCGGAAAATCCGGAATCTCCGGTAACGCCGGATTTTTTTCAAAACCAAACATTATTTATAATAGATGGCTTCAAAAATTGTTGATAACAGAGTAAACTTTGCCAGCGTGAAGAATCCGATGCCTTATCCGGATTTCCTCGATGTGCAGTTAAAGTCGTTCCGCGACTTCTTGCAGTTGGACACTCCGCCTGAGGAACGCAAGAATGACGGCTTGTATAAGGTGTTCTCAGAGAACTTCCCTATCACCGACACACGTAATAATTTCGTTCTTGAGTTCTTGGATTACTTTATCGACCCGCCCCGCTACACGATTGACGAGTGTCTGGAGCGTGGCCTGACTTATAGCGTACCCCTGAAGGCCAAGATGAAACTCTACTGCACAGACCCTGAACACGAGGAGTTCCCCACTTCCATTCAGGATGTGTTCCTGGGCACCATTCCCTATATGACTGAAAACGGCACCTTTATTATTAATGGTGCAGAACGTGTGGTTGTTTCCCAGCTGCACCGTTCACCTGGTGTGTTCTTCGGTCAGGGCGTCCATGCCAATGGTACCGTGCTTTACAGTGCACGTATCATCCCGTTCAAGGGTTCTTGGATTGAGTTTGCCACTGACATCAACAATGTGATGTATGCTTACATCGACCGAAAGAAGAAGTTGCCCGTAACCACGTTGCTGCGTGCTATCGGCTTTGAGGCTGATAAGGACATCCTTCAGATCTTTGACCTTGCTGAGGAAGTGAAGGTTAATAAGAAGAATATGAAGGAGATGATTGGCCGCAACCTGGCAGCCCGTGTACTGAAGAGCTGGAATGAGGACTTCGTCGATGAGGATACCGGTGAGGTGGTTTCCATTGAGCGTAACGAGGTCATCATGGAGCGCGAGACGGAAATTACCAAGGAGAATGTTGATGAGATTCTTGAGAGTGGTGCTTCTACCATCCTTGTGCATAAGGACGCAGAGGCTGCTTCCAAGTATGCCATCATCTTCAACACTCTGGCCAAAGACCCCTCCAACTCAGAGAAAGAGGCTGTGCTCTACATCTATCGTCAGTTGCGTAATGCTGATCCTGCAGATGATGCCAGTGCACGTGAGGTCATCCAGAATCTGTTCTTCTCTGACAAGCGCTATGATCTCGGTGATGTGGGCCGTTATCGTATCAACAAGAAACTCGGTCTTGAAACTGATATGGATGTCCGCATCCTGACCAAGGAAGACATTATTTCGATTATCAAATATCTGATTGACCTTGTTAACAGCAACGCTACTGTTGACGATATCGACCACCTGTCGAACCGTCGTGTGCGTACTGTTGGTGAGCAGTTGAGCAATCAGTTCTCTATCGGTCTGGCCCGTATGAGCCGTACTATTCGTGAGCGCATGAATGTTCGCGACAGTGAGACTTTCTACGCAACAGACTTGATCAACGCAAAGACCATTTCAAGTGTCATCAACTCGTTCTTCGGTACTAATCCGCTGAGCCAGTTTATGGACCAGACTAACCCGCTGGCTGAGGTTACGCATAAGCGTCGTCTTTCAGCTCTGGGTCCTGGCGGTCTGTCTCGTGAGCGTGCCGGTTTCGAGGTTCGTGACGTGCACTACACTCACTATGGTCGTTTGTGCCCGATTGAAAGTCCTGAAGGACCTAACATCGGTCTGATTTCATCTCTTTGCGTTTATGCAAAGATCAACGAACTCGGATTCATCGAGACACCTTACCGTAAGGTGGAGAATGGTGTTGTTGACCTGAAGAATGAAGATGTGGTCTATCTCACAGCTGAAGAAGAGCAGGATCATATCATCGGTCAGGGTAATGCTCCGTTGAATGATAACGGTACTTTCATCCGCAAGGTCGTGAAGTGCCGTCAGGATGCTGACTTCCCAGTAGTTCCTCCTTCAGAGGTGGATCTTATGGACGTGGCTCCTCAGCAGATTGCCTCTATAGCTGCCGGTCTGATTCCTTTCCTGGAGCACGATGACGCTCACCGCGCACTGATGGGATCTAACATGATGCGCCAGGCAGTACCTCTGCTCCACAACGAGGCACCTATTGTCGGTACCGGTATTGAGAAGCAGGTTTGTGAGGATTCTCGCACTATGATTACCGCTGAGGGTGAAGGTGTGATTGAATATGTGGATGCTACGACCATCCGTATCCTCTATGACCGCACGGAGGATGAGGAGTTCGTAAGCTTCGAGCCTGCTCTGAAGGAATATCGTATTCCTAAGTTCCGCCGCACCAACCAGAACATGGTCGTTGACCTTCGTCCTATCTGTGAGAAGGGGCAGCGCGTGAAGGCCGGCGATATCCTTACTGAAGGTTATGCTACCGAGAATGGTGAATTGGCTCTGGGCCGTAACCTCCTTGTGGCCTATATGCCTTGGAAAGGATACAACTATGAGGATGCTATCGTGCTTAACGAGCGCGTTGTCCGTGAAGATATCCTGACTTCTGTTCACGTTGATGAGTATTCACTCGACGTTCGTGAGACCAAGCGTGGTATGGAAGAGTTCACTGCTGATATTCCTAATGTCAGTGAGGAGGCTACCAAGGACCTTGACGACAACGGTATTATTCGCGTAGGTGCTACGGTGGTTCCCGGCGATATCCTCATCGGTAAGATTTCTCCTAAGGGTGAGAGTGATCCTTCTCCTGAAGAGAAACTGCTTCGTGCCATCTTCGGTGACAAGGCCGGCGATGTGAAGGACTCTTCACTGAAGGCTAATCCCTCACTGACAGGTGTCGTGATCGATAAGAAACTCTTCTCTCGTGCCGTGAAGACCCGTGAGTCGAAGAAACAGGATAAGATTATCCTCGGCAAGATTGATGAGGAATATGAAGCAAAGGTGAACGATTTGAAGGATATCCTCGTTGACAAACTGATGACCCTGACCAAGGGCAAGGTCTCTGAGGGTGTTAAAGACTATACCGGTGCTGAGATCATCGCCAAAGGTGCCAAGTTCACGATTGCCGCCCTGAAGAATCTTGAATACGATGGCATCCAGTCGAATGGCTGGACCAAGGATGAGCATACGAATGAACTTATTCAGAAGCTTATTATCAACTTCATTAAGAAGTACAAGTTGCTTGATGCTGAGAATAAGCGTCGTAAGTTTGCTATCACCATTGGTGACGAACTTCCTTCTGGTATTCTGCAGATGGCAAAGGTCTATGTTGCCAAGAAACGTAAGATTGGTGTGGGTGACAAACTCGCCGGCCGTCATGGTAACAAGGGTATCGTTTCGAAGGTGGTACGTCAGGAAGATATGCCGTTCCTGGAGGATGGACGTCCCGTTGACTTGGTACTGAACCCGCTGGGCGTACCTTCACGAATGAACCTCGGCCAGATTTTCGAGGCCATTCTCGGTGCTGCAGGTAAGCGTCTTGGCGTGAAATTTGCTACTCCTATCTTCGATGGAGCCCATCTTGAAGATCTGCAGGAATGGACTGACAAGGCAGGTCTGCCACGTCTTTGCTCTACTCACCTCTATGACGGTGAGACCGGAGAGAAGTTTGACCAGCCCGCTACGGTAGGTATCACCTACTTCTTGAAACTCGGCCACATGGTTGAGGATAAGATGCACGCTCGTTCTATTGGCCCGTACTCTCTCATCACGCAACAGCCTCTTGGCGGTAAGGCCCAGTTTGGTGGTCAGCGTTTTGGAGAGATGGAGGTTTGGGCACTCGAGGCCTTTGGTGCTTCGCATGTGCTCCAGGAAATCCTTACCATCAAGTCGGACGATGTGGTAGGCCGTTCCAAGGCTTATGAAGCCATTGTGAAGGGTGAGCCAATGCCTACTCCTGGCATTCCGGAGTCACTCAATGTGCTTCTCCACGAACTCCGTGGTCTCGGACTTAGCGTAACCCTCGACTAAAATTCAATCAGGAATTAAGAAATATAGAATTAAGAATTGAAATATGGCATTCAAGAAAGATTCAAAGATAAAGAATAATTTCACGAAGATTACCATCGGTCTTGCTTCACCGGAGGAAATCCTCGAGAGCAGTTTCGGCGAGGTTACCAAGCCAGAGACCATCAACTACCGCACTTACAAGCCCGAGCGTGATGGACTCTTCTGCGAGCGTATCTTCGGTCCTACCAAGGATTATGAGTGTGCTTGCGGAAAGTATAAGCGCATCCGTTACAAGGGTATTGTCTGCGACCGTTGTGGTGTGGAGGTTACGGAGAAAAAGGTGCGTCGCGAGCGTACGGGTCACATTGAACTCGTAGTGCCCGTTGCCCACATCTGGTACTTCCGTTCGCTCCCCAATAAGATCGGCTATCTGCTTGGCATTCCAACCAAGAAACTTGACGCCGTCATCTATTATGAGAAGTATATCGTGACCAATCCCGGTATTGTGGCTGGCCGCAAGAATGCTGATGGAGAAGAACTCAATGGCTCGCATAAGTACGACCTCCTCTCTGAGGATGAGTATATCGATATCGTGGATTCTCTGCCTCAGGACAATGAGTATCTGGAAGACAGTGATCCCAATAAGTTTATTGCCAAGATGGGTGCAGAGGCCATCTATGACCTGCTCGTAGGTCTTGACCTGGATTCCATCTCTTATGAACTTCGTGACCGTGCCAATACCGACGGTTCTCAGCAGCGTAAGACAGAGGCTCTGAAGCGTCTGCAGGTTGTGGAGGCTTTCCGTGCCAGTAAGGAAATCAACAAGCCGGAGTGGATGATTCTCAAGATTATCCCTGTCACTCCTCCTGAGCTTCGTCCTCTGGTACCCCTGGATGGTGGCCGTTTTGCTACCTCTGACCTCAACGACCTCTATCGTCGTGTGATTATCCGTAATAATCGTCTGAAGAGACTGGTTGAAATCAAGGCACCTGAGGTGATTCTTCGTAATGAGAAGCGTATGCTGCAGGAAGCCGTTGACTCACTTTTCGATAATAGCCGCAAGTCTTCTGCCGTGAAGAGCGACTCTAACCGTCCGTTGAAGTCACTTTCCGACTCTCTGAAAGGTAAGCAGGGCCGTTTCCGTCAGAACCTTCTCGGTAAGCGTGTTGACTACTCTGCCCGTTCGGTTATCGTCGTAGGTCCTGAGCTGAAGATGGGTGAGTGCGGTCTGCCCAAACTGATGGCAGCCGAACTCTATAAGCCGTTCATCATTCGCAAGCTCATTGAGCGCGGTATTGTGAAGACCGTGAAGAGTGCAAAGAAGATCGTGGATCGTCGTGAGCCGGTTATCTGGGATATTCTGGAGAATGTGATGAAGGGACATCCGGTGCTTCTGAACCGTGCACCTACACTTCACCGTCTCGGTATCCAGGCATTCCAGCCCAAACTCATTGAAGGAAAGGCTATCCAGCTTCATCCGCTGGCTTGTACTGCATTTAACGCTGACTTCGACGGTGACCAGATGGCTGTTCACCTTCCCCTGTCAAATGAGGCCATCCTGGAAGCACAGATCCTGATGCTCCAGAGCCATAACATCCTGAATCCTGCTAACGGTGCTCCTATCACCGTGCCGTCTCAGGATATGGTACTTGGTCTTTACTATATCACCAAGATTCGTCCGGGTGCCAAGGGTGAGGGACTCACTTTCTATGGACCTGAAGAGGCAATCATTGCCCACAATGAGGGTAAGTGCGACCTCCATGCTCTGGTGAAGGTAGTAGTTGACGATGTGGATGAGAATGGTCATAAGATCAAGCATATGGTGGAAACCTCTGTGGGTCGTGTGATTGTCAACGATATCGTGCCCAATGCCGTAGGTTTTGTAAATAAGATCATTTCTAAGAAGTCACTCCGTGATATCATTGCCGATGTTATTAATAAAGTGGGTTTTGCTGAGGCCTGTGAGTTCCTTGATGGTATCAAGAACCTCGGTTATCGCATGGCTTATCTGGCAGGTCTTTCCTTCAACCTCGATGATATCATCATTCCTGACGAGAAGGCTGAACTCGTGGAGAAGGGAAATGCTGAAGTTCAGCAGATTACCGACAACTATAACATGGGTTTCATCACCGACAACGAACGCTATAACCAGGTTATCGACTCTTGGACGCATGTTAACAACCGTCTGCGCGACGTGCTCATGAAGAAAATGACCGAGGCAGACCAGGGCTTCAATGCCGTCTATATGATGCTCGACTCTGGTGCCCGTGGTTCTAAAGACCAGATTGCACAGTTGGCTGGTATGCGTGGCTTGATGGCTAAGCCGCAGAAGGCTGGTGCAGAAGGACGTGGTACGATTGAGAACCCCATTCTTTCGAACTTCAAGGAGGGTATGTCAGTGTTGGAGTACTTTATCTCTACCCACGGTGCCCGTAAGGGTCTGGCTGATACCGCTATGAAAACTGCTGACGCTGGTTATCTGACCCGTCGTCTGGTGGATGTCAGCCATGATGTGATTATCAACGAGGAAGACTGCGGAACACTGCGCGGACTGGTTTGCACGGCGCTGAAGAATGGCGATGAGACGATTGCCAGTCTCTCTGAACGTATCTTAGGTCGTGTTTCAGTTCACGACATCCTGGATCCCCACACAGGTGATTTGATTATTCCTGCCGGTGAGGAAATCACGGAATCTGTTGCACAGCGTATCGAAGAATCTGGAATCGAGAGTGTGGAAATCCGCTCGGTGCTCACCTGTGAGTCGAAGAAAGGTGTTTGCATGAAGTGTTACGGTCGTAACCTTGCTACCCAGCGTATGGTGCAGAAGGGTGAGGCTGTCGGTGTGATTGCCGCTCAGGCTATCGGTGAACCGGGTACTCAGCTGACACTTCGTACGTTCCACGCCGGTGGTGTGGCTGGTAACGCAGCCGCCAATGCCAGCATTGTAGCTAAGAATGATGCCAAACTGGAGTTTGATGAACTTCGCACCGTTCCTTTCACTGAGGATGGTGATACCGAGCAGCGCGAATGTCAGATGGTGGTAAGCCGTCTGTCGGAAGTCCGCTTTGTAGATCCCAATACGAATATCGTTCTTTCCACGGTGAATGTTCCTTATGGTTCGAGCCTGTATTTCAAGACAGGTGACGTGGTGAAGAAGGGTGATCTGGTTGCCCGTTGGGACCCGTTCAATGCCGTTATTGTTACTGAATATGCCGGTACACTGAAGTTCCGCGATGTGGTGGAAGGTTCTACCTATAAGGCAGAGACCGACGAAACCACCGGTTTGACGGAAAAGATTATTACCGAAACCCGCGACCGTTCACTCGTTCCTACCTGTGATATCCTTGATAAGGATGGTGAGGTTATCGGTACCTATATCTTCCCAGTAGGTGGTCACGTGGTTGTAGAGGACGGACAAGTCGTTAAGACTGGTACCACCCTCGTCAAGATTCCGCGTTCTGTGGCCAAAGGTGGTGACATCACCGGTGGTCTGCCTCGAGTGACTGAGTTGTTCGAGGCCCGTAACCCCAGTAACCCTGCTGTCGTTTCTGAAATCGACGGTGAGGTGACAATGGGTAAGGTGAAGCGCGGTAACCGTGAGATTATCGTTACTTCCAAGACTGGTGAGCAGCGCAAGTATCTGGTATCTCTGTCCAAGCAGATTCTGGTACAGGAACACGATGCCGTACGTGCCGGCACACCGCTCTCCGATGGTGTGATCACACCTAACGACATCCTTGCCATCAAGGGCCCGACGGCTGTTCAGGAGTATATCGTGAACGAGGTGCAGGATGTGTATCGTCTGCAGGGTGTGAAGATTAACGATAAGCACTTCGAGATTATCGTCCGCCAGATGATGCGTAAGGTGCAGATCAATGATCCCGGTGATACTTCGTTCCTGGAGGATGAAGTCGTTGACAAACTGGACTTCTCCGAGGAGAACGATCGTATCTGGGGTAAGAAGGTGGTCACCGATGCTGGTGATTCTGAGAATCTGCAGAAGGGTCAGATCATTACGGCCCGCAAACTGCGCGATGAGAACTCTATGCTGAAGCGTCGTGATATGAAGACCGTTCAGGTGCGTGATGCCGTTCCTGCTACATCTACTCAGATTCTGCAGGGTATCACCCGTGCTGCTCTTCAGACCAAGAGCTTCATGTCAGCCGCATCCTTCCAGGAGACGACGAAGGTGCTCAACGATGCCGCCATCCGTGGCAAGGTTGACTATCTGGAGGGTATGAAGGAGAACGTGATCTGCGGTCACCTCATCCCGGCTGGTACTGGTCAGCGTGAGTTTGATAAGATTGTGGTCGGCAGCCGCGAGGAATATGAGCGTATGCAGGCTAACAAAAAGAATGTGCTTGACTTCGCTGACCGCGAGCTGGTCAACGATTAATCACAAATCACAATAGAATAGGGCAGAGACCTCGGGTCGCTGCCCTATCATTTAAACCTTTAACGTATATGGGAAAGATTATATTGACAGGTGACCGTCCTACGGGACGCCTGCACCTTGGTCACTATGTAGGTTCTCTGCGTCGTCGCGTGGAGCTGCAGAATGAGGGCGATTATGACAAGATGTTTGTGTTTATTGCCGATGTCCAGGCATTGACCGACAATGCTGACAACCCTGAAAAGGTTCGTCAGAACATTATCGAGGTGGCTTTGGACTATCTTTCTGCAGGATTGGACCCTGCGAAGGTGACGATGTTCATCCAGTCGATGATTCCGGAACTGGCAGAACTGACGGTCTATTATATGAATCTGGTGAACGTGGGACGTTTGCAGCGCAATCCTACCGTGAAGACAGAATTGCAGATGCGCAACTTCGGAGAGGGTGTTCCCGTTGGTTTCTTCACCTATCCGATATCCCAGGCTGCAGATATTACGGCTTTCAAGGCTACAACGGTGCCTGTGGGTGAGGATCAGAAGCCAATGCTGGAACAGTGTAATGAGATTGTGCGTCGCTTCAATCAAATTTATGCGCCAGTGCTTGTGGAGCCTCAGATTATGCTCCCGACCAATCAGGTGTGTATGCGCCTGCCTGGTATTGACGGCAATGCGAAGATGTCTAAATCACTGGGCAACTGTATCTACCTGAGTGATGATCAGAAGGAAGTGGAGAAGAAAGTGAAGTCAGCCTATACTGATCCTACCCACTTGCAGGTGGAAGATCCCGGTCATGTGGAAGGTAATGTGGTGTTCACATACCTCGATGCCTTTGCTACTGATGATGACTTCGTGCAGTTTTGGCCCGACTATAAGAACCTTGATGAGTTGAAAGACCACTATCGTCGCGGCGGTTTGGGTGACATGAAGTGTAAGAAGTTCCTGATGAAGGTCTTGAATGACCGTCTGGAGCCTATCCGTCAGCGTCGCCATGAGTTTGAAAAGGATATTCCTGAAGTCTATAATATCCTAAAGAAGGGTTCTGAAACAGCCCGCGAGGTTGCTGCCCAGACACTCCATGAGGTAAAAGAAGCCATGCGCATTAATTATTTTGATGATACGGCACTCATTCAGGAACAGGCTGAAAAGTATCGCAGCAAGTAATAACAGTGAGGGGCTCTCTTATAAAGACGATCCCTGCCAGCGTAAAGTTGGCAGGGATATTTTGTTCTTGAATATCAATTTTTTGACTAAATTTGACTTCAACTCTTTTTTTTTGTGTAATTTTGCACAGAAATTTGGATGATATGGGTAAAAGGATAGAATTATTATTATTGTTGTGTTGCCTTTTGTGCACTTCGTGCTTTAAGGATGAACCACTCAATGATGAGTGTGATATTGAAGCCGCCTATGTCCATGTGGATGATTTGAATTCTGTTTTCTATAGTGCAAAGGATACGTTTGTCTCTGTACTATACACCAGCGACAAGGTGGTGTTTAACGTGCGTCGTACGGCTGATGTGAAGAATCTCGCACCTGTGTTTAAGATTACCGACGGCGCTACGATTCAACCGGCCAATGGTTCTGTACAAGATTTTACAAATCCTGTGACCTACACCGTGACTTCCGAGGACGGTCAGTATAAGCGTACCTATACCGTGGAATTCAGGAAGCAGGCCCGAATGGTGAACGATGTGCTGAAACTTGATTTCGAAAACTATTGCATTGACCGTAAGTATGGCAGGTTTTATGAGTGGTTCGAATTGGACGAGGATGGTAAGGAGTGGGCTAAGTCGTGGGCCAATGGCAACCTTGGTTTTGCACTCACGGGCAGTTCGAGTGATGCCGATGCCTTCCCTACCACTGCCTTGAAAGACGGCTATGACGGCGCAGCCCTGAAGTTAATGACGCTTTCTACCGGTTCTTTAGGTGCATGGGCTAAGAAATATATTGCCGCAGGCAACCTCTTCCTTGGTGAATTCAATCTGGCTCTGGCCACGACGGAACCTCTGAAATCTACCCGCTTCGGTGTGAAATTTGACCGTAAGCCGATAAAGATGTCCGGCTATTATCAGTATAAGGCGGGCAGTCCTTTCAAGGATGCCCAAAACAACGACGTTGCAGGTCGCATTGATAAGGGTGATATCTATGCTGTCTTCTATCGCAATGAAGACGAGAATGGCAAGGAAGTCATCCTCTACGGTGATGACGTGCTCACCAATCGGTACATCGTGGCAAAGGCACGGGTAGAGAACTTGCAGCCTGCAAATGAGTGGACACCTTTCGAGATTTCTTTTGTATATGACAAGGAAGTTGACCTCGATTTGTTGAATGCCAACGGTTACAACCTGACCGTTTGCTTCTCGTCGAGTATCGACGGTGCTGCTTTCGAAGGAGCCATCGGTAGTACGTTGCTGATAGACAAAGTAAGAATCGAATGTGAAGAGGAGGCTGAATGATGAGGAGACTTTCAATAATAATTGTTAGTATGCTGCTGTCGGCAGCGACAGCCTGGAGTGCAGAACGCGAAGAGAATTCAGACTTGCACGTCAAGGGTAGGGTAGGCTATAGCATCGGCGGCACAGCCCCCATCGGAATGCCTGCCACCATCCGTAAACTCAATAAATATGAATTGAAGCCCAATCTTTCTGTTGGTGTGGATGTTCAGAAGAATTTCTGGGGGAAATGGGGCCTTCAAGGCGGTCTGCGTTTCGAGAATAAGAGCATGAGTATTGATGCCACCGTGAAGTCTTACTATATGGACTTGGAGCGTGGAGGCCAGTCGATTGACGGACGGTTTACAGGCCGTGTGATAACAGACGTTCGCCAATGGATGTTCACCGTTCCTGTGAATGCCACCTTCCAGCCCTCCGAGCGGGTACTCCTTTATGCCGGTCCCTATCTTTCTGTTCTTACAAGTAAGAGTTTTGAAGGGAACGTGTATAACGGCTATCTGCGAAAAGGCAATCCTACGGGCGAGAAAGTGGAAATGGGCGATGATGAAGGCTCGCGTGGTTACTATGATTTTGACGATGATATGCGTCCGCTGCAGTTTGGCCTGAATATAGGCGTGGATTGGCGCGTGTGGCATCAGTTTGGCCTCTATGCCAATCTATCGTGGGGACTCACGGGTGTGTTCAAGAGTGATTTCAAGACTGTGGAGCAGACACTCTATCCCATCTATGGTACAATAGGAATAGTTTATCAAATCAAATAAGATATGAAGAAGTTTTTTACGCTAATAAGCTTGGTCATGTTGTCTTTGGCAGCTTTGGCCGGTACGGATAACCAACCTAATATTCAGAATGGTGGTTTCGAAGACTGGGGCGTTGATAAAGATGCCCCGGCGTCCCAGGCTGTAGAGCCCCGCTATTGGCATTCGTTTACGAGCGCTTCCGGGACATGGGCCTCACTAGCAGGAGAACATTGTTTTAAGAGTACTGATGCCCATAGCGGCAATTACAGTGTTAAATTGCAAGCGACCTCAGTTTGGGGGCAGATTGCTAATGGTACAGTAACTACCGGACGCCTGAATGCAGGTTCGATAAAAGCTGATGATCCAGCTAATCATTCCGAATTGGATATGAGCAAAACAGAAACAGATCGGAATGGTGATCCTTTCTACCAAACACTTGAAGCCCGTCCTGATTCCATCGCTTTCTGGGTGAAGTTCTCTACGGGTAAGGCCGGCACATGCGCCAATATGAGTGCCTTTATCACGGATGGAACTTACTTTCAGGCGCCCCCAGACAAGACTTATAATAATATAGTGGGTAAGGCTGAGAACAAGAATATTACAGCCTGCTCGGAATGGACACGCATCAGTGTGCCTTTTACTTATGCGGATAACGGTCTTGAGCCAAAGGCCATCATGCTGACCTTCTCCACTTGCGCCACTCCCGGTGGTGGCAAGGGTGACGAAGTACTGCTCGTTGACGATGTGGAACTGATTTACGGTATCTCATATACTGATAAGCTTGTGGTGAAGGTAAATACAGGTGAAAATACGGAGACAACGGAAATACCTTCAAGTACCATTAACATCAGCAAGAATAGTGACGGTACCTACAAGCTGTCTATCAAGAACTTCTCACTAGCTCCAGGAACGGATTTGGGGGATGTCGTTGCCGACAATCTTACGGGGTCGACCGACGGTGAATATACCACAATCAAGATGAGCGGGGTTCCAGTAAAATTGAGTGATGAAATGTTTGCGGTCGCAGTTGGCGACCTGAAAATCAATCTTGACGCCAAGTTTACTGCAGATAAACTCTATGCTCTGATTGACCTGAATGTTACGCTTCTCAATCAGGTAGTCAATGTGATTTTTGGCAGTCCCTTTACTGAGACAGGTATAGACCATGTTACGGTGAAAAATCATTCTGGGGTTAATCAGGTTTACGAAATAGGCGGTCAGCATGTCAACCGTGCTTCCGTGCCTGGTCTCTATATTATTAACGGCAAAAAGGTTATTAAGAAATAAAGATTTACTATTATGGCAGACAATAATCATAACAATGGGCAGTTGCAACTGGAACTGTCCCCGGATGTGGCTCAGGGAGAATACTCCAATCTGGCAATGATTATTCACTCACATTCTGAGTTTATCCTTGACTTTGCAGCAATGCTGCCTGGTTTGCAGAAGGCTAAGGTGAAAAGCCGTGTAATCCTGGCTCCGGAGCATGCCAAGCGCCTGCTGGCAGCACTCCAGGAGAATGTCATGCGCTATGAGCAAGAGTTTGGGAAAATAGAGATTCCCAACCCAACTCCTCGTACAGCAACACCCTTTGGAACGCCAAAAGGCGACGCATAACCGATAAAAATAGTTAATAAAGGCTATACTTTGCTAAATATTGCCAGGTGTAGCCTTTTTGCTTTATTTATAATTAGGTGTTTTCAAAGAAACTTCGTACCTTTGCAGCCCAAAATGGTCCGTTGGGACTATTGTGCACATATTCGAATACAAATAAATATATATATAAATTAAAAAAGTAAAGTAAAATGCCTACAATTTCACAATTGGTAAGAAAAGGCAGAAAGGCACTTGTTGACAAGAGCAAGTCGCCCGCTCTGGACTCATGTCCTCAGCGTCGTGGCGTTTGTGTACGTGTTTACACAACGACCCCGAAGAAGCCTAATTCGGCTATGCGCAAAGTAGCCCGTGTTCGTTTGACAAACCAGAAGGAGGTAAACTCCTACATTCCTGGAGAAGGCCACAACCTGCAGGAGCACTCTATCGTGCTCGTTCGCGGTGGTCGTGTAAAGGACCTTCCTGGTGTACGTTATCACATCGTACGTGGTACATTGGATACCGCCGGTGTGGCTAACCGCACTCAGCGCCGTTCAAAGTACGGTGCCAAGCGTCCTAAGGCCAAGAAGTAATCGGGCCGAAAAAGAAAAGTGCCCAGCTACTGCTGGAGATAGCTGAAGCGGGGCACTTCCTTCAAAGTAACAAATAATCGTTTTGCTGGAGAATTGTTAACGACAGGTTGAGTAAATGTCCGAGAGCGGACGTTGAAGAACAAAGAAACAGACAACCCCAAGCAGAATATAATCATTAAAAAATAAAATGAGAAAAGCAAAACCAAAGAAGCGTGTGATCCTGCCGGATCCAGTCTTCAACGACCAGAAGGTCTCAAAGTTCGTGAATCATCTGATGTATGACGGAAAGAAGAATACATCATATGAAATTTTCTACAAGGCTCTTGACATTGTGAAGGAGAAGATGGCTAATGAGGAGAAACCTGCCCTCGAGATTTGGAAGCAGGCCCTCGACAATATCACACCCCAGGTGGAGGTGAAGAGCCGTCGTATCGGTGGTGCTACCTTCCAGGTTCCTACCGAAATCCGTCCCGACCGTAAGGAGAGCGTTTCAATGAAGAATATGATTCAGTTTGCCCGTAAGCGTGGCGGTAAGTCTATGGCCGACCGTCTGGCTGCTGAGATTATGGACGCCTACAACAACCAAGGTGGTGCTTTCAAGCGTAAGGAAGATATGCACCGCATGGCAGAGGCTAACCGTGCATTCGCTCATTTCCGTTTTTAATTGATTAGGTAAAAAGATATAAGGATAAAAAGAAATGGCAAAGCACGATTTACATTTGACGCGCAATATCGGCATTATGGCTCACATCGATGCCGGTAAGACAACAACGTCTGAGCGTATCCTGTTCTACACCGGTAAGACCCATAAGATTGGTGAGGTGCACGACGGTGGTGCAACGATGGACTGGATGGCTCAGGAACAGGAGCGTGGTATCACTATCACTTCTGCTGCTACCACTTGTTTCTGGAACTATAACAACAAACAGTTTAAGATCAACCTGATCGACACTCCGGGACACGTTGACTTCACTGCTGAGGTGGAGCGATCACTGCGTGTGCTCGACGGAGCCGTGGCTACCTACTGTGCAGTGGGTGGTGTGCAGCCCCAGTCAGAGACCGTTTGGCGTCAGGCTGACAAGTATAACGTTCCCCGTCTGGGTTACGTCAACAAGATGGACCGTTCCGGTGCCAACTACTTTGACGTACTGCAGCAGATGAAGGACGTGCTGGGTGCAAACCCTGTTTCTCTGGTTATTCCTATCGGTCAGGAAGAGACCTTCAAGGGTGTGGTTGACCTGCTCAAGATGAAGGCTATCATCTGGCACGATGAGACTCAGGGTGCTGAGTTCGAAATCGATGAGATTCCCGATGACCTGAAAGACGAGGCTCAGGAGTGGCGCGACAAGCTTGTTGAGACCGCCGCTGAGTTCGACGAGGCTCTGATGGAGAAGTTCTTCGACGATCCCAACTCTATCACCGAGGAAGAACTGATTGCTGCTATCCGTAAGGGTACCATCGCTATGGAGTGTGTTCCCATGCTCTGCGGTTCTTCGTTCAAGAACAAGGGTGTTCAGACCCTGCTCGACTATGTTTGTGCATTCCTGCCCTCACCGCTGGATACTCCCGCTATCGTGGGTGAGAATCCTGATACCGGTGAAGAAGAAGACCGTAAGCCCTCTGAGGACGAGCCCACATCGGCTCTGGCCTTCAAGATTGCTACCGACCCATACGTAGGTCGTCTGGTATTCTTCCGCGTTTACTCCGGTAAGGTGGAAGCTGGTTCATACGTGTATAACACCCGTTCCGGCAAGAAGGAGCGCGTGAGCCGTCTGTTCCAGATGCACTCCAACAAGCAGAATCCCATGGACAGCATCGACGCCGGTGATATCGGTGCAGGTGTAGGTTTCAAGGATATCCGCACGGGTGATACCCTCTGTGATGAGGCTCATCCTATCGTACTGGAAAGCATCTCATTCCCTGACACCGTGATTTCTATCGCTGTGGAGCCCAAGAGCCAGGCCGACATTGCCAAGCTCGACAACGGTCTTGCCAAGCTGGCCGAGGAAGACCCCACATTCACCGTTCATACCGACGAGCAGAGCGGCCAGACCGTTATCTCAGGTATGGGTGAGCTTCACCTGGATATCATTATCGACCGTCTGAAGCGTGAATTCAAGGTTGAGTGTAACCAGGGTAAGCCTCAGGTGAACTACAAGGAGGCTATCACCAAGACTGTTGAGAACCATCGTGAGGTTTACAAGAAGCAGTCGGGTGGTCGCGGTAAGTTCGCTGACATCATCGTGAACGTCGGTCCTGTGGACGACGATTGGGATGTGAAGGAGAACGGCGGTCTGCAGTTCATCAACGAGGTGAAGGGTGGTAACGTGCCCAAGGAATTCATCCCCTCTGTACAGAAGGGCTTCGAGGATGCCATGAAGAACGGTGTTCTGGGTGGCTATCCCATGGATTCTCTGAAGGTCGTGCTGCTCGATGGTTCTTTCCACCCCGTTGACTCTGACCAGCTTTCCTTCGAACTGGCTGCCCGTTTCGCTTACAAGGCAGTTTGCCAGAAGGCAGGCCCCGTGCTGATGGAGCCTATCATGAAACTCGAGGTTGTTACTCCTGAGGAGAACATGGGTGACGTGATCGGTGACCTCAACAAGCGCCGTGGTCAGGTGGAAGGTATGGAAGAAGGCCGTAGCGGTGGCCGTATCATCAAGGCTATGGTTCCCCTGGCAGAGATGTTCGGTTATGTAACAGCCCTGCGTACCATCACTTCCGGTCGTGCTACCAGTTCTATGGAGTATGACCATCACGCTCCGCTGTCTTCAAGCATTGCCAAGACTGTGCTTGAGGAGATCAAGGGCCGTGTGGACCTCGTGTAAAAAAGTTAAGAGTGAAAAGTGAAGAGTGAAGAATCTTCTTCTGCTCTTCACTTCCTCCATAAACGCTGTTGAGCAAATGACTCTTTAGCAGCGTTAGCATAAAAAACAGTTAAATCATTAAAATTAAAATTTGAAATTATGAGTCAGAAAATTCGTATTAAGCTGAAGAGTTACGACCACCAGTTGGTTGACAAGTCAGCAGAGAAGATTGTGAAGGCTGTGAAGGCCACAGGTGCTATCGTTAGCGGTCCTATTCCCCTTCCCACTCACAAGCGTATCTTCACCGTTAACCGTTCAACCTTTGTCAACAAGAAGGCTCGCGAGCAGTTCCAGTTGTCAGACTATAAGCGTCTGATCGACATCTACAGTTCTACTGCCAAAACTGTTGATGCCCTGATGAAGCTCGAGCTTCCCAGCGGTGTAGAAGTAGAAATCAAGGTGTAATCATATTTGAACCCTATCTATAAGGCGGCGCATCCGAACAAAAGGATGCGCCGCTTTTTTCGTTTCTGGCGCGCAGTCTTTTTCAGTTTAGGCGTTTCCTACAGAACTATTCTCCACCTCTGCAAGTCTTTCTCCCGAATAATTTTCAAATTCTTTTTTGCTATTTGCGACTAAAAATGAAGGGGTTCCTTTCTTTTGTCGCAAATAACAGGCTCTGTCGCAACAAAGTAATCTGAAAATGACTGAATTATTTTGATGCTCTTAGGGATCCTACTATATTTGCATCAGAAAATCGAAACAACAATATGTTTAACAATTAAAAAATGATAGATTATGAAAAAGATTAAATTTTTACTCATGGCAATTGTTTGCCTTATGGTTTCAAACGTAGCAAAGGCTGATGATACTCCAATCCCTGCAGAGCAACTCCCCGCTGCTGCAAAGACTTTCCTGCAGACTAATTTCGCCGGTATGAGGGTCCTCTATGCCGAGAAGGACTGGAAGACTTACGAGTGCCATCTGGAAGACGGGACAAAGGTGGAGTTCACCAAGAAGGGTGTGTGGAAGAAGGTAGACCGTCAGCGGATTGCTGCAGTGCCAGTAGATCTCGTGCCTGCCACTATCCAGCAGTATGTCAATGCAAACTTCCCCAACTGCACCGTAACAAAGATTGATAAGGAGCGCCATGGCTATGACGTGGAATTGTCAAACGATATCGACCTGAAGTTCAATTTCCAGGGAATGCTGATTGGCATGGATGACTAAATGAGCGTTAGCTCACAGAAAAAACTATTACTTGTAGAAGGAGGCAGAAATGCCTCCTTTTTCTGTGCTTACGGAGGTTCATTCGGTAACCGGTCTGCCGATTCCGTGGAAGAGAAAAGATGCTTTTGGGGCGTAAGTGAAAGGAAATCAAAAAAATAATGGAAAAAGTTTGGTGGAAAGGAAAAATATTTGTACCTTTGCACCCGCTAAAAAGTGTATTGCGCTGGCTCTGAGGCTAACAATACCCTGATAAAGAGCAACTTAGCCTTCGAAGACGAAGCGACTGAAGTTCCTTTTTAAGTGGGTTGTTGAGCATCAGGCAGCAACAGTCACTTAAAAAGGAACAAATTTTTTATAGTAATATTATTAATTATTAATTGAAATGCCAGGATTATTAGGAAAGAAAATCGGAATGACATCCGTTTTCAGTGCCGACGGCAAGAACGTGCCGTGCACTGTTATCGAAGCCGGTCCTTGTGTTGTTACTCAGGTGAAGACTGTGGAGAAGGATGGCTACAAGGCCGTTCAGCTCGCCTTTGGTGAAAAGAAGGAAAAGAATACCACCAAGGCTATGCAGGGTATCTTCAAGAAGGCTGGTACAACACCAAAGCGCCACTTGGCCGAGTTCAAGTTTGACGAGGAGTTAAACCTCGGAGACACCGTTACGGTGGACATCTTCAACGATACTGTGTTCGTTGACGTTGTCGGCACCTCAAAGGGTAAAGGTTTCCAGGGTGTTGTGAAGCGTCATGGATTCGGTGGAGTAGGCCAGTCTACTCACGGTCAGGACGACCGTCTTCGCAAGCCGGGTTCTATCGGTGCTTGTTCTTACCCTGCAAAGGTGTTCAAGGGCATGCGCATGGGTGGCCAGATGGGTGGCGACCGCGTGACGACTCAGAACCTCAGAGTGTTAAAAGTGATTCCAGAGAGCAACCTTCTCATCGTGAAGGGCAGCGTGGCTGGTTTTAATGGTTCAACCGTAATTATTAACAAGTAATGGAAATTAACGTATTAAATATCAACGGTCAGGAGACCGGACGTAAGGTTACGTTAAATGACGCAATCTTCGGCATTGAACCAAACGACCATGTAATTTATCTGGACGTTAAGCAGTATCTTGCTGACCAGCGCCAGGGTACTCACAAATCAAAGGAGCGCAGCGAGCACGCTGGTTCCACCCGCAAGCTGATCCGTCAGAAGGGTGGCGGCGGTGCACGTCGTGGTGATATCAACTCACCGGTTCTCGTAGGTGGTGGCCGTGTGTTCGGTCCCAAGCCCCGTGACTATCGTTTCAAGTTGAATAAGAAGGTGAAGCAGCTGGCCCGCAAGAGCGCTCTGACCTACAAGGCTCAGGAGAATGCTATCGTAGTGGTTGAGGACTTCACATTTGATGCACCCAAGACAAAGGATTTCGTGGCTATCACGAAGAATCTGAATGTTGAAGGTAAGAAGGTTCTTCTTCTTTTGCCCGAAACGAACAAAAATGTATATATGTCGGCTCGTAACCTGCAGCGTGCAGAGGTTATGGAAGCAGCAACACTCAATACCTATAAGGTTTTGAATGCTGATGTGCTCGTCATGACCGAGAACTCGCTGAAGACTATCGACGGAATCTTAAACAAGTAAAAAGGAGATATTAGATATGGCATTTATCATCAAACCATTGGTCACTGAGAAGATGACCAAGATTACAGACAAGCGGCCGAACCGCTATGGTTTCATTGTCCGCCCAGAGGCTAACAAGCTCCAGATTAAGAACGAGGTTGAGAGTCAGTACAACGTTACGGTAGAAGATGTGAACACAATGAGATATGCTGGCAAGCGCTCATCCCGCTATACAAAGGCAGGCTTGGTGAAGGGCCAGAAGATTGCGTTCAAGAAAGCAGTCGTTACTCTGAAAGAGGGCGATACAATTGATTTTTACAGCAATATTTAAATAAGAAATGGCAGTACGTAAATTAAAGCCGGTAACTCCCGGTCAAAGACACAAGATTATTGGCACGTTCGAGGATATTACTGCATCCGTGCCAGAGAAGTCTCTCGTTTACGGTAAGCGTTCTACCGGTGGTCGAAACAACACCGGTAAGATGACTGTCCGCTACATTGGCGGTGGTCACAAGCAGAAGTATCGTATCATCGACTTCAAGCGAGAGAAAGATGGTGTTCCAGCCGTAGTGAAGACAATCGAGTATGATCCTAACCGTTCGGCTCGCATTGCTCTCCTGTTCTACGCTGATGGTGAAAAACGTTACATTATTGCTCCTAATGGACTGCAGGTGGGTGCCACTCTGCTTTCTGGTGCTGAGGCAGCACCTGAGGTGGGTAATGCACTTCCCTTGGCAAACATCCCTGTGGGTACGGTGATTCACAACATCGAGCTCCGTCCGGGTCAGGGTGCCAAGATGGTTCGTTCGGCAGGTAACTTTGCTCAGCTTACTTCTCGTGAAGGCAGTTATTGTGTGATTAAGCTCCCCTCGGGTGAAACCCGCAAGGTGTTGAGCGCTTGTAAGGCAACCGTTGGTGTCGTAGGTAACGCCGACCACGCTTTGGAGCAGTCAGGTAAGGCTGGTCGCTCTCGCTGGTTGGGCCGTCGTCCTCACAACCGCGGTGTTGTGATGAACCCGCATGATCACCCGATGGGTGGTGGTGAAGGCCGTCAGAGTGGTGGACATCCACGTTCTCGCAAGGGCCTGTATGCTAAGGGTCTGAAGACACGTGCACCTAAGAAGCACTCAAACAAGTACATTATTGCACGAGCTAACAAAAAATAATTAAGTAAACTGAAGTAAATTATGAGTCGTTCACTTAAAAAAGGTCCATACATCAACGTATCACTCGAGAAGAAGATTCTCGCCATGAACGAGAGTGGTAAGAAGAATGTTGTGAAGACATGGGCCAGAGCTTCAATGATTTCCCCGGATTTCGTGGGTCACACTGTAGCAGTTCATAACGGTAACAAATTTATCCCTGTTTACATTACTGAGAACATGGTGGGACACAAACTCGGTGAGTTCGCCCCCACGCGCCGTTTCGGTGGCCATGCCGGTAACAAGAAGTAAACGAGGGCTAGAACCATTTAAAAGAATAGTATAATAATGGGAGCAAGAAAACATATTTCGGCTGAAAAAAGAAAAGAAGCCCTGAAGACATTGTATTTTGCCAAGCTGAATGGCGTGCCCAGCAGCCCCCGCAAGATGCGCTATGTCGTTGACATGATCCGCGGTATGGAAGTAAACCGCGCTCTTGGCGTTCTGAAATTCTCCAAGAAGGCAGCTGCTGCTGACGTGGAGAAGCTTCTCCGCTCTGCTATCAACAACTGGGAACAGAAGAATGATCGCAAGGCTGAGGATGGCGAACTCTATATCTCTAAGGTCTTCGTTGACGAAGGCGTTACAATGAAACGTATGAGACCCGCCCCCCAGGGCCGTGGCTATCGCATCCGCAAGCGTTCGAACCACGTCACTCTGTTTGTGGACGCTAAAACTAACGACGAAAAATAAAGATAAGAATGGGACAGAAAGTTAATCCAATTAGTAACCGTCTGGGTATCATCCGCGGTTGGGACTCAAACTGGTTTGGTGGCAAGAACTTCGGTGACAACCTGGTAGAAGACCAGAAGATCCGCAAGTATCTGAACGAGCGTCTGGCAAAGGCCAGCGTGAGCAAGATCGTCATCGAGCGCACACTGAAGCTGGTTACCATCACTATCTGCACTGCCCGTCCGGGTATCGTCATTGGTAAAGGTGGTCAAGACGTTGACAAGTTGAAGGAAGAGTTGAAGAAGTTGTACAACAAGGACATCCAGATCAACATCTTCGAAATCAAGAAACCCGAACTCGATGCTACTATCGTAGCTAATAACGTTGCACGTCAGATTGAGGGCAAGATTGCTTATCGCCGTGCAATCAAGATGGCTGTAGCTAACACGATGCGTGCTGGTGCTGAGGGTATCAAGATCCAGATTTCAGGCCGTCTGAACGGTGCCGAAATCGCACGTAAGGAAATGTTCAAGGAGGGTCGTACCCCGCTGCACACTTTCCGTGCCGATATCGACTACTGCCAGACAGAGGCTCTTACCAAGGTCGGTCTGCTCGGTATCAAGGTGTGGATCTGCCGTGGTGAGGTTTACGAGAAGCGCGACCTCGCTCCTAACTTCTCTCAGGAAAAGCAGGGCGGTCGTGGCAACAACGGCGGTGGACGTCGTGATGGCCGCGGTGGTCGTAAGAGAAACAATAATCGTTAAAAGAAAGAATTATCATGTTACAGCCAAAAAGAGTAAGATATAGAAGACCTCAGGATGGTCGTGGCAATAAAGGCAACGCCCACAGAGGTACGCAGCTGGCTTTCGGCTCATTCGGCATCAAGACTATGGATGCCAAGTGGATTGACAGCCGTCAGATTGAGGCCGCCCGTGTAGCCATCAACCGCTACATGAACCGTGAAGGTCAGGTCTGGATTCGTATTTTCCCTGATAAGCCCATTACCCGCAAGCCTGCTGACGTACGTATGGGTAAAGGTAAGGGTGATCCCGCAGGATGGGTGGCACCGGTTACTCCCGGTCGTATTCTCTTCGAAGTAGAAGGCGTTCCTTTTGATGTAGCCAAGGAGGCTCTCCGCCTCGGTGCTCAGAAACTGCCGGTAAAGTGCAAGTTTGTTGTTAGACGTGATTACGATAAAAACGCATAATTAAGATGAAGAAAAGTGATTTCAAAGGCCTCGACACCAAGGAATTGGCCGAGCGCATCGACACAGAAGTAGCCAAGTTGCAGAACATGAAACTCAACCACGCTATCACTCCGCTGGAGAATCCTTCTCAGATTAAGGCTGCGCGTCGTGACATCGCACGTATGAAGACAGAACTTCGTCAGAGAGAACTTAACAAATAACAATGGTCCAGATGGAAACAAGAAATTTAAGAAAAACAAGACAGGGTGTCGTTATCAGCAACAAAATGGATAAAACCATTGTTATTGCCGCTAAGTTCAAGGAGAAGCACCCGATCTATGGTAAGTTTGTCCAGAAGACAAAGAAGTACCATGCACATGATGAGAAGAATGAGTGCCAGGTAGGTGATACCGTGCTCATTATGGAGACCCGTCCTTTGTCCAAGACAAAGCGCTGGAGATTAGTTTCAATAATTGAAAAAGCTAAGTAATTATGATACAGGCAGAATCAAGACTTACAGTATGTGATAACAGCGGTGCACGCGAGGCTCTCTGCATCCGTGTGCTGGGTGGTACCCGCCGCCGTTATGCAAGTGTTGGTGACGTGATTGTTGTTGCTATCAAGAACGCCATTCCAACGAGTGATGTAAAAAAGGGTGCAGTATCTAAGGCTTTGATTGTTCGCACGAAGAAGGAAATCCGTCGCGCTGATGGTTCTTACATCCGCTTCGATGACAACGCTTGCGTGCTGCTGAACAATGCTGGTGAGCTTCGCGGCAGCCGTATCTTCGGCCCCGTTGCCCGTGAGTTGCGTGCAGTTAACATGAAGGTCGTTTCTTTGGCACCTGAGGTTCTTTAATCCATAAAAAAGAATAAAGTAATGGCAAAGTTACATATTAAGAAAAACGATACAGTGATTGTCCTGGCCGGTGAGGATAAGGGCAAGACTGGCAAGGTGCTCCAGATTCTCAAGGAGAAGGAGCGTGCCATCGTTGAGGGTGTGAACATGGTCAGCAAGAGCCAGAAGCCTTCTGCCAAGAATCCCCAGGGCGGCATCGTCAAGCAGGAAGCACCTATTCATATCTCAAATTTAAGTCTGATCGACCCGAAGAGTGGCAAGGCTACTCGTGTCAGCATCAAGCATGAGGGCAAGAATGTGGTTCGTATCGCTAAAAAGTCAGGGGAGGTAATTAAATAATGAATACAGCACAGTTAAAGAAAGAGTATAAGGAGCAGATTGCTCCCGCTCTGAAGAAGCAGTTCAACTACTCTTCTTCCATGCAGATTCCTGTATTGAAGAAGATCGTGGTAAACATGGGTCTCGGCGATGCTACTCAGGATAAGAAGATTATCGATGTGGCTATCAACGAACTTACTGCCATCACTGGTCAGAAAGCTGTGGCTACCTACTCCAAGAAGGATATTGCCAACTTCAAGCTCCGTAAGAAGATGCCTATCGGTGTGATGGTAACACTGCGCCGTGAGCGTATGTATGAGTTCCTGGAGAAGCTCGTGCGCGTGGCTCTGCCCCGTATCCGCGACTTCAAGGGTATCGAGAGCAGACTCGATGGCCGTGGCAACTATACGCTCGGTATTCAGGAGCAGATCATCTTCCCTGAGATCAACATCGACCAGATCGACCGCATCCAGGGTATGAACATCACTTTCGTCACCTCTGCACAGACTGACGAAGAAGGCTTCGCACTGCTGAAAGCATTTGGACTTCCTTTCAAGAACGCTAATAAAGATTAAGAGATATGGCAAAAGAATCAATGAAGGCTCGCGAGGTGAAGCGTGCAAAGCTTGTAGCCCGTTACGCTGAAAAGCGCGCAGCTCTGAAGAAGGTTATCGCTACCACTGAGGATCCCGCAGAAGCTTACGAGGCTGCTCGCAAGTTGCAGGCTATCCCCAAGAACGCCAACCCCATCCGTCTGCACAACCGTTGCAAGATCACGGGTCGTCCCAAGGGATATATCCGCCAGTTTGGTCTCTCTCGTATTCAGTTCCGTGAGATGGCCAGTGCAGGTCTGATTCCCGGCGTGAAGAAGGCTAGCTGGTAAGCATAGGCAGAAGATTTTTCTATTTAATATTGTCGGGGGAGTCCCGATTAATTAAAACATTTTATACAATGACAGATCCAATAGCAGATTATCTGACGAGGTTGAGAAACGCAATCATGGCTCATCACCGTGTTGTAGAAGTACCAGCTTCAAACATGAAGAAGGAAATCACCAAGATCCTCTTCGAGAAGGGTTACATCCTGAACTACAAGTTCGTGGAGGATGGTCCTCAGGGCACTATCAAGGTGGCTCTGAAGTATGACCCCAAAACCAAGGAGAACGCCATCAAGGTTCTCAAGAGAGTGTCCACTCCAGGTCTTCGTAAGTACACTGGTTACAAGGACATGCCGAGAGTAATTAACGGACTGGGTATCGCTATCCTTTCTACGTCCAAAGGTGTTATGACTAACAAGGAAGCTGCCGAGCAGAAGATCGGCGGTGAGGTTCTTTGCTACGTTTATTAATTAGGAGGAGATAGAATATGTCAAGAATAGGTAAATTGCCAATTGCTATCCCTGCTGGTGTAACAATCGACATCAAGGACAATGTTGTAAGCGTAAAAGGTCCTAAGGGAGAATTGTCTCAGAAGGTGGATCCCTCTATCTGCATCAAGAACGAGGACGGTCACCTGGTATTCGAGATTGACGAGAAGAGTCCCGTTAACATCAAACAGAAGCAAGCATTCCACGGTCTGTACCGCGCACTTGTCAACAACATGGTTGTTGGTGTGAGCGAGGGTTACAAGAAGGAAATGGAGCTTGTCGGTGTAGGTTACCGTGTGAGCAACCAGGGCAACCTGATTGAGTTCGCTCTCGGTTACACTCACCCCATCTTCATCCAGCTTCCCAAGGAAGTGAAGGTGGAAACCAAGTCAGAGAGAAATCAGAATCCTGTTATTACATTAGAGTCTTGCGACAAGCAGTTGCTGGGTATGATCTGCGCAAAGATCCGCTCGTTCCGTATGCCTGAGCCTTACAAGGGTAAGGGTATCCTGTTCAAGGGTGAGGTTATCCGTAGAAAGTCTGGTAAGTCGGCTTCTGCTAAATAATTTTAATTGATTTTACGATTATGACAACAAAGAAAGTAGAAAGACGAATCAAGATAAAGTTCAGAATTCGCAAGAACGTTAACGGTACGGCTGAGCGCCCCCGTCTGAGCGTGTTCCGCAGCAACAAGCAGATTTATGCTCAGGTTATTAATGATTTGACAGGTAAAACACTCGCATCTGCATCATCACTCGGTCTTGAGGCTATGCCTAAGAAGGAGCAGGCTGCCAAGGTGGGCGAACTTCTCGCTGAGAAGGCTCAGGCTGCCGGTATCACTCAGGTGGTGTTCGACCGTAACGGCTATCTCTATCACGGCCGTGTGAAGGAACTCGCTGATGGCGCACGTAAAGGTGGACTTAAATTCTAAAAGATTATGGCAATGAATAAAGTAAAGATAAATAGTGACGTTGAGTTGAAAGACCGTCTGGTTGCCATCAACCGTGTTACGAAGGTAACAAAGGGTGGTCGCACCTTTACATTCGCTGCTATCGTGGTTGTCGGCGACGGCAATGGCGTGATCGGCTGGGGCCTGGGTAAGGCCGGTGAAGTTACCGCTGCTATCCAGAAGGGTACAGAGGCTGCCAAGAAGAATCTCGTGAAGGTTCCCGTGCTGAAGGGCACTATTCCTCATGAGATGGAAGCTCACTTCGGTGGTGCACAGGTGTTCCTGAAGCCGGCTGCTGCCGGTACCGGTCTGGTTGCTGGTGGTGCTATGCGTGCCGTTCTGGAGAGTGTTGGTGTGAAGGACGTGCTTGCCAAGAGTAAGGGTTCTTCTAACCCCCACAACCTGGTGAAGGCTACCATCCTGGCACTGAGCCAGATGCGTGACGCCTACACGATTGCCGGTGAGCGTGGTGTTGGTATGAACAAAGTGTTTAACGGATAATTTAGGAGGTTCAGACAATGGCAACAATTAAGATCAAGCAGATTAAGAGCAAGATTGGTTACCCTGTAGACCAGAAGCGCACACTCCAGGCACTGGGGCTGCACAAAATCTCTCAGGTCGTTGAAGTAGAAGACACTCCTAGCGTCCGTGGTATGATCCGCAAGGTTCACCATCTGGTAACCGTAGTTGAGTAAAAAATCGTCTAACGTTTTAAAACAGATTCGAATTATGAAATTACATGAATTAAAACCAGCAAAAGGCTCAACTCACTCTGAGCGTCGTCTCGGTCGCGGTACAGGTTCAGGACTCGGTGGTACCTCTACTCGTGGTCACAAAGGTGCTAAGGCCCGTTCTGGTTATAAGAAGAAGATTGGTTTCGAAGGTGGTCAGATGCCACTGCAGCGCCGTGTTCCAAAGGCTGGTTTCAAGAACATCAACCATAAGGAGTACTTCGCTGTGAACCTGTCAACTCTGCAGCGTCTTGCTGAAGAGAAGAACCTCACCAAGATCGGTGTAGCCGAACTGAAGGAGGCTGGTCTCACCAATGGCAAGGAACTCGTGAAGGTTCTTGGTAACGGAGAGCTCAAGGCAAAAATCGATGTAGAAGCCAATGCATTCTCAAAGACAGCCGAAGAAGCTATCAAGGCTGTTGGTGGTAACGCAACAATCATTTAAGAATAATGAAAAAGTTAATAGAGTACCTGAAGAACTGTTGGAAGATTGAAGATTTGCGCCAGCGCATCCTCATCACCATCCTGTTTGTAGCTATCTACCGTTTCGGATCATTCGTAGTGCTGCCGGGCATCAACCCCGGTCTGCTCGAAAAACTCCAGTCACAGACAGCCGGTGGACTGATGTCACTTCTCGACATGTTCTCGGGTGGAGCATTTTCTCATGCGTCAATCTTTGCACTGGGAATCATGCCTTACATCTCAGCCTCTATCGTCATGCAGCTTCTGGCAGTGGCAGTGCCTTACTTCCAGAAGATGCAGCGCGAAGGTGAGAGTGGACGTAAGAAGATTATGTGGTACACCCGTGTGCTCACGGTAGCCATCCTGTTCTTCCAGGCTCCTTCTTATCTGCTCAACCTCAAGATGCAGGCTCAGGGTGCTCTCGCATCCGGCATCACCTGGGGTTCGTTCATGATCACCGGAACTATCATCCTCGCTGCAGGCTCTATGTTTATCCTGTGGCTGGGTGAGCGCATTACCGATAAGGGTATTGGAAATGGTATCTCCCTGATCATTATGATCGGTATCATCGCACGTCTGCCACAGGCCTTCTTCCAGGAGGCTTCCAGCCGTTTCACGGCTATCTCCGGTGGTGGTCTGGTGATGTTCATCGTGGAGCTTATCATTCTCTACATCGTAGTATGTCTGTCTATTCTCCTGGTGCAGGGTGTTCGCAAAGTACCCGTGCAGTATGCTAAGCGCCTCGTGGGCAACAAGCAGTACGGCGGTGCCCGTCAGTACATCCCCCTGAAGCTGTTCGCAGCCAATGTGATGCCTATCATCTTTGCTCAGGCTCTGATGTTCATCCCGCTGGCCATCGTTCAGTATTCAAGCGATCAGACTGGATGGGTTATCCGTAACCTGCTCGATCACCGTTCATTGCTGTATAACATTGTATTCGCCGTGCTTATCATCGCGTTTACTTATTTCTATACAGCCATCACGCTGAATCCCACTCAGATGGCAGAAGACATGAAGCGCAACAATGGTTTCATTCCTGGCGTAAAGCCCGGTAAGGACACCGCAGAGTATATCGACACCGTGATGAGCCGCATCACACTGCCCGGTTCACTCTTCATTGCCTTCATTGCCGTGATGCCTTCATTTGCCAGCCTGCTCAATGTGCAGGAAGGTTTTGCTCAGTTCTTCGGTGGAACGTCACTTCTGATTCTTGTAGGTGTTGTGATCGACACCCTCACTCAGATTGAAAGCCACCTGATGATGCGCCACTATGATGGTCTGCTCAATTCAGGTCGTATCCGTTCTACACGTCAAGGCGGCATCCAGGCATACTAATCTGTGCTGATGAAGATCTTTCTGAAGACAGAAGATGAGATTGAGCTGATGCGCCGCGCTAACCAACTCGTTGGTAAGACGCTTGGCGAATTGGCAAAGCATATCAAACCAGGTGTAACGACCCTCCAGCTGGATAGAATTGCGGAGGAGTTCATCCGCGATCATGGGGCTGTCCCCACGTTCAAGAACTTCCCCAATCCTTATGGAGGGCCGTTCCCCGCAAGCATCTGCACATCGGTCAACGATGCCGTGGTTCATGGCATCCCTGACAATACCGAACTCCGTGACGGTGATATCATCTCCGTCGATTGTGGTACACTTCTCGACGGGTTCAACGGCGATTCTGCCTATACGTTCTGTGTAGGCGAAGTCAGCGAGGAAGTCAAGAAGCTGCTGAAGACCACGAAGGAGAGTCTCTATCTCGGCATCCAGGCAGCTGTTGCGGGTAATCACTTGGGTGATATCGGCAGTGCGGTCCAGGAGCATTGCGAAGCCGAAGGGTATGGCATCGTACGTGAACTTACCGGTCATGGTATCGGTCGCGAGATGCACGAAGATCCTCAGGTTCCCAACTATGGCCGGCGCGGTAACGGTACGATGCTGAAGGCGTCCATGTGTATCGCCATCGAACCGATGGTTACCATGGGTGACCGCAACATCTACATGATGCCCGACCGTTGGACCATCAAGACTCGCGACGGAAAGCCCGCAGCCCATTTCGAACATACAATTGCGGTGCGTCGCGGGAAGTCCGAAATCTTATCTTCGTTTGAAGAAGCAGAACTTATAGAAGGCAAATTATATTAAGTAGATTAGTAATTTTATGGCAAAACAAGGTGCTATTGAACAGGACGGAACGATTGTGGAGGCATTGTCCAACGCCATGTTCCGCGTGGAGCTCGAAAATGGTGTGCCCATCATCGCACACATTTCCGGAAAGATGAGAATGCACTACATCAAAATCCTGCCTGGCGACAAGGTGAAGGTAGAGATGAGTCCCTACGACCTGACTAAGGGCAGAATCGTGTTCAGATATAAATAAACTTTCAGAGATATGAAGACAAGAGCATCATTAAAGAAGCGTACTCCCGACTGCAAGATTGTTCGTCGTAAGGGTCGTCTGTACGTGATCAACAAGAAGAACCCTAAGTACAAGACACGTCAGGGCTAAGAAAAAAGTTTGGTTAAAAAAGCATAAAAGGGTAAGAATGACAATTATTATTCTTACCTTTGCATGCTTTTTCGGCAAAATT